>Ga0182737_1000080_pt1 | contig 199145 bp, 173 predicted proteins | sample eDN5th30CBELigOP_FD_128878 | JGI IMG/M metagenome (GOLD analysis project Ga0182737, IMG submission 128878) | Enriched Organic Plus compost microbial communities from Emeryville, California, USA - eDNA 5th pass 30_C BE-Lig OP (version 2) (version 2) ... | reverse complement strand
GTCGGCCAGCCGCTGCAGGTCGGAACGCTCGACCCCAAGGAGGTCATGCGCGTGCAGGGTGCCCGCGAGGTGCAGAAGTACCTCGTCGGCGGCGTGCAGGGCGTGTACCGCTCGCAGGGTGTGCCGATCCACGACAAGCACATCGAGGTCATCGTGCGCCAGATGCTGCGCAAGGTCACCGTCGTCGACCACGGCGACACGACCCTGCTGCCCGGTGAGATGGTCGACCTGAAGCGCTACCAGCAGATCAACCGCGAGGCCGTGTCCGAGGGCAAGCGCCCCGCGTCCGGCCGCCCGGAGCTGATGGGTATCACGAAGGCGTCGCTCGCGACCGAGTCGTGGCTGTCGGCCGCGTCGTTCCAGGAGACGACCCGCGTTCTCACGCAGGCCGCCATGGAGGGCAAGAGCGACCCGCTGATCGGTCTCAAGGAGAACGTCATCATCGGTAAGCTCATCCCGGCCGGAACCGGTCTGCGCCGCTACCGCGACATCACGGTGGAGGCGACCGAGGAGGCCAAGAGCGAGCGCTACCCGAACCGGATCTTCGCATCCGACGGTGCGTACGCCGACGGCGACTTCGGCTACGTCGACTTCGACGCGTTCTCGACCGACGACATCACTCCCGGCACCTATAACTGAGTGCTGATGTGACTCAGGCCCCGGCCCTCTTCGGAGGTCCGGGGCCTTCGTCGTTCCCGAGGGTCAGCCCCAGAGCGCGGTGATGATGCTCGAGGTGTAGCCGGACGGCGCGAGGTTCGAGTAGCGGGTGTCGATGAGCAGGCCATCGCGCCAGAACAGCGTGCGCCCGTCGGTCACCGGATACTGCTCGTTCTGCCAGGTCTTCTCGCACCGCGTGCCCTCGTCGGGGGTGAAGCAGCTGAACCCCTCGTCGTCGGCGAGCTGATTGAGCAGATCGAGCGCGGGACCGCGGTTCATGCGGGTGATCTCGGTGGTGAGGCCTGTCGTGTCGGCGCCGGGGTCACCCCAGACGCAGACCAGCGAGCCGTCGTCCTGCGGGCCGGAATCGCCGAACGCGGGGTCGTTGAGCGGCACGTCCTTCAATTGCGCGAGCACCTCATCCGACAGGATCGCCCGGCAGTCCTTCGGGATCGCAACCGGTGTCGAGGTCGGCGTCGGAGTCGCGGACGGTGATTCGGATGCCGCGGGTGAGTCGGAGGCTGCCGGAGACCCGCCGCCGCTCGGCGAGCCACTCGGTTCACCGGCATCCTGAGCCGGACCGCATCCGGTGAGCAGCGCTGCAAGCGCCAGCGCCACTGCCGCGCACCCCGATCGCGTCCTCATGCGCACAAGGTACCCCGCTGCACGCGCACGCGCATCAGGCGCGCGTGCGCCGTCATCGTCGCGCGGCGTGCGGAAGAATGATCCGAGAGCCGTGAGGAGAACACATGAGCGCCGTCGTCATCGGAGACGCACTGATCGATGAGATCCGCGATGAGAGGGGCGTGCGCGAGTTCGTCGGGGGAGCGGCGCTGAACGTCGCGGTCGGGCTGCGCCGCCTCGGCGTGCCGACCACCCTGATCGCCATGGTCGGCGACGACGAGCCCGGCGACCACATCCGCGAGTACCTCGCCGATCACGATGTCGCGCTGATCGGCAGCGTCGCGCCGCACGGCTCATCCCGTGCGATCGTCACGCGGTCGGCGAGCGGTGAGCCCGCCTACGTGTTCAACGAGGCCGCGCAGCGGCGCAGCATCCGATACGGTGACGAGGCGGCCGCCGCGATCGCCTCGGCCGACGTCGTCGCGATCAGCTGCTTCCCCTTCGACGTGCCGGCCGAGGTGGATGCCGTGGCGGATGCTCTCGGCGACACGCGCCTCGTGATCGACCCGAACCCGCGCTCGGGCATGCTCAGCGACCGTGCCGAATTCGTGCGCGGCTTCGAGCGGCTCGCGGCTCGTGCGGCCCTGGTCAAGGTCGGTGCCGACGATGCGGCCCTGCTCTACGACGGCGGCCTGGAGGCGCTGCGCGCGCGGCTGCGCGGGCTGGGCGTGGCATCCGTGCTCGCCACCGCCGGTGCCGACGGTGCGGTGCTGGAATCGGATGCCGGCACCGTCACCGCTCCGATCGCGGCCCTTCCCGGGCCGATCGTCGACACGGTCGGCGCGGGGGATGCGACCCTCGCGGCGGTGGTCGCGGGGCTCGCCGAGGGCGACCCGACGACGGATGCCGGGTGGCAGGCCCTGCTTGATCGGGCGATGGCCGTGGCCGCCGCCACCTGCCGCGCCGAGGGCGGGCTGCTGCGCACGCCCGAGTCGCTCGCCGAGTCGGACCGCGGCGTCTACGGCAGCTGATTCTCGTGGGCTCGCGCGGGATGGCTCTCGATTTCAGTGAGCCGCTCCGGGCGGGTATGCTTGATCTTCGCGCCCCCGGTTGGCTGTACAAGCCGGACGGGTGTGCACTGGCAAGTTGCCCGAGCGGCCAAAGGGAGCTGACTGTAAATCAGCCGCGTAAGCTTCGGGGGTTCGAATCCCTCACTTGCCACCCTGTGATGTCTCAGACATCGTGAACGGATGAACCCCCGGATTCGGGGGTTCATCCGTTTCTGCGTTGAGGTTTATGGGTCGGATACGCGAAAGGGTCCCACGTTCCGGAACGTGGGACCCTGTGTGCGTCCGGCTCGGTGCGTCTAGCACGCGCCCGCAGTGAAGAGCTGGGGACAGTTCATGCGGTTACCCGAGCCGGGTAGACCGACAGGAGGGGATCAAATCGGCCACTGAGAATGGTACGCTCATGGTTTCGAAAACTCAAATGTCAGATTTCAATCCTGGCGCGATTGTCGTGATCGTCGGGACCGGGGTTCGCTCGATAGTCTGAGATAAGGAGGACACGCCATGCCGATACCGACGACGGATCCTCGCGACACCCCGCCGCGTCAACTCGCGCGCGAGCGTGTGTTGACTCAGATCCGGGACGCCATCCTGCAGGGGGTTCTCCAGCCGGGGGAGCGCCTGGATGAGGCGTCCCTCCGGGCGTGGCTCGGGGTCTCGGCGACCCCGATCCGCCAGGCCCTGCACGCCCTCGTGCTGGAAGGGCTGGTCGAATCCGCCCCGCAGTCGCACACGATCGTCGCGACCCCCAGGCCAGAGCGCGTGGTCGCGAACATGCAGACCGTGGGAGTGCTGCTGCTCGGAGTGGTCGCGCTCTCCCTCCCGCTGCTCGCCGATGACGAGCGTGAAGAACTGGCCGCACGGGCCGGTGCCGTCGCAACGCATCTGGCGGCTGGCGAGATCGCCGATGCGTCCCAGCTCTCGGGTGCGTTCTTCATGCCGTTCATCGAGCGGTGCCCCAATGAGGTTCTGGTGGATCTGACGCGACGGGTCGGCACATCACTGGGCTACCAGGTGTTCACCACGCACTCGGCCCTCGCCGGTGAGATGGACTCGGTGGCGCGGGCGTACCGGACGTTGGAGTCTGCGCTGCGCTCAAGCGAGATCGCGCGAGTGCTCGCGTCGATCCGTCAGGCGTTCCTCATCGAGAGTTCGAGGTGAGCGCATCCTTTCCTAGACTGAACCGATGCGAGCACTCACCGAGGCCCAGGTCCGCGCCGCGATCCTCAATGCGGATGCCGACGAGATCGCCCAGATCGGGATGCCGCACGACTTCATCCTCACCGACTGGGACTATCTCGACTTCCTCGCCTGGCGCGACCCGGTGTCGAATCGTCGTGGAGTGGTGATCGTCGAGCATGAGGGCCACCCCGCCGGCATCCTGCTGCGCTCCACCGACCCGAGCCGTGCGCGCTCGGGGATGTGCAACATCTGCCACACCCTGCAGCCCGGCAATCAGGTCGCGCTGTTCACCGCGCGCCGCGGCGGGGCGAAGGGCGCGCGCGGCGACAGTGCCGGCACGTACATCTGCGCCGATCTGTCGTGCCACGAGAACGTGCGTCTGGCGCATCCGCTCGCACCGAATGAGGTCCGTGCGCCTGGCCAGGCCGACATGCGCCTCGACGGCACCCGCTCGCGCATGGAGGCGTTCGTCACCCGTGTGCTCGCCGAGTGACGTGCGACTGAGTCCCAGGTAGGCTGAGACTCGATCCAGCGCATCGAAGGAGACGCCATGAGTGACACCGTCCTGTTCGCCGTCGAAGAGGGCATCGGCCGCATCACGCTGAACCGCCCCGCGAGCCTGAACGCCTTCGACGACGAGGTCGCCTACGCCTGGCGTGATCGCACAGCCGAGGCGGTCGAGCGCGACGATGTGCGGGCGATCCTCATCGACGCTGCCGGGCGCTCGTTCTGCGCGGGCGGCGATGTGCGCGCGATGTCGACCTCGATGGACAGCGGCTCCCAGATCACCGAGTTCGCCGGCGTGATCAACGAGGGCATCCTCTCGCTGACGACCTCCGCGAAGCCTGTGGTGGCCGCGGCGCACGGCACGACCGCCGGCGGCGGCCTCGGCATCCTCATGTGCAGCGACTACGCGGTCGTCGGCGGACGCTCGAAGGTCGGCAGCCTGTACGCGAACATCGGGCTCACGCCCGACCTCTCGGTCTCGGCGCAGCTCGCCCGCGCGATCGGCGAGCGCCGCGCCCTGCAGCTGGTGCTGCAGGATCGCCTGCTCACCGCCCAGGAGGCGCAGGAGTGGGGTCTCGTCGCCGAGGTCGTCGACGGTGCGGATGCCGAGAGCGAGGCGGATGCTGTGCGCGAGCGCGCCGAACAGGTCGCCCGTTTCTGGCTCGCGGGCGCGACTGCGGCGTACGGGCAGGCGAAGCGACTGGTACGCTCGCAGCCTTCGCGCAGCTTCCCGGAGCAGCTCGCCGAGGAGGCGCAGACGATCGGCGCGGCGTTCGAGACGCCGGACGCGCAGGCGCGCATCGCGGCGTTCGTCGCCGCATCCGCCGGCGCCTCGCGCTGACCCGCCGCAAGGTTATCCACAGGCCGGATGCCGCCCTTGGGCGCATGGGAGGATGAGACCATCACGCCGACCGGAGGATCCCATGTCTGACGTTCCCACTCATCACGAACCCGGCACGGGCATGTCGAAACTGCTGCGCGGCGCCATCTGGATCGCCATCGGCGCGCTGATCGCGGCCGCCCTGGTGTGCGTCGTGTGGGTGCTGATCGGCGACCAGGACGGCATCATCGGACGAGCCTTCCTCACGATCCTGCTGCTGGCCGCGTTCGCGGGCATCGCGATCGTCGAGTCGAACCTCGCGCAGCGTCGGTCCGACTGGTTCGCGCTGGCCAGCATGGTCACGTGGATCATCGCTCTTCTGGTCGGTGCGGTGAAGATCTGGCTGCCTCAGCACGACGACTACTTCGGCTGGGTCACCGAGCGTCTGTTCCAGCTGCTGCTCGTGATCGGCATCCTGCAGCTCGCGCTGGTGCACCCGCGGCTGTACGCCAAGGCGTCGCAGCGCTACGTGACCACCTTCACGCGCGTGATCGTGATCGTGACCTACGTGATGCTCGCCGCCACCGTCGCGCTGCTGGTGTTCTATCTCACGTTCCCCGACACCTTCCACTACGACGACCTGTACTGGCGCATCACGATCTCGGTCGGCATCATCGCCGCCGTCGGCACGATGCTCATCCCGCTGCTGAACGCCCTCTTCGCCCCGCGCGAGCGCAAGCCCCTGCCCCCGGCGAACCCGTCGTTCGTCGATCCCGCCCTCGCAGGGCAGCGACAGGTGCTGCCGCCGTGGCCGACGTACGGCGACGGCCGCACGCCGCTGCCGGTGATGCCCGATGGGTCACCCGACTGGAACGCCTACTACACGGGCTACCCGACCTACGCCCCGTCGAACCACACGCTGCCCGAGCTGCCGCAGCCCGCCGCGCCGCAGTCCGCCGCGCCGCAGCACGTCGCACCTCCGCAGACCGAACCGTACCCGGCGGCGCCTCCTCCGCCTGCCCCGCCGCATCCGCACGGCGACCACCCCGCGCCGCCGGCGGCGCCGGAGGTCCCGCGATGAGCCTCGGTGCACCGCATGATGCGGTCGCGCTCGGCGAGCTCGCCGCCGACATCGCCCGCGAGGCCGGCGCGCTGGCCCAGCGCCGCCGCAGCGAGGGAGTGTCCCTGGCCGCCACGAAGTCGACCCTCGCCGACATCGTCACGGATGCCGACCGCGAGGTCGAGCAGCTCATCCGCGAGCGGCTGCGCGTCGAGCGCCCCGACGACGGCTTCCTCGGTGAGGAGTCCGGCACTGCGGGCGGCAGCAGCGGCCTCACCTGGATCGTCGACCCGATCGACGGCACCGTCAACTACGCCTACGGCATCGCCGCGTATTCGGTGAGCATCGCCGTAGTCGAGGGGCAGCCCGACCCCGAGACGTGGAAGGGCGTCGCCGCCGCCGTGTGCGCACCGGCGCTCGGCGAGCTCTTCACGGGGGCACGCGGCGAAGGCGCCTGGCTCGACGGCATCCGACTGCGCGTGAGCGAGGGGAATGCCGCCGGCGCGCTGCTGGGCACCGGGTTCGGGTACGACCCCGCCACCCACGACGGCGACCTCGCGCTCGTGCGGCGCGTGATGCCGATTGCCCGCGATCTGCGCCGGATGGGATCGGCCGCGATCGACCTGTCGTACGTCGCCGCCGGGCGGCTCGACGGCTTCTTCGAGCGCGGACTCAAGCCCTGGGACTTCGCCGCCGGCGCGTTCCTCGTCGAGGAGGCCGGAGGAGCGTGGAGCCGCCACGAACTCGACGCCGCGCGCCCGCTTCTCGTCGCGGGCGGGACGTCGGTGCACGATCGTCTGCGCGCCGTTGTCGCGGAGACAACATCGGCCTGACAAGATGTGAGTGGCACATGGCTTTCCCAGCCGTGAGCATGTAGTGTTTACCCGATCGTTACTTTCACAACCCGAGCTGCTGCGCAGCGGTGAGAGTGACCAAGCGCCCCCGAGCTTGATTACGAAACGCGAGAGATCTGACTTTTGCCCGCTGAACGCCCCGAGGTTGCCTCCGCGCCCACGCGCCGGTCCAACCGACTTCGCACCGCCCTGACGGTCGACGGTGACTCGGCAACCTCCGGCGTCGCGGCAGCCCCCACTGCGGCCCAGGTCGAGTCGGCCGCGACCAGCCGCCGCGCTCGCCGCATGGCGAACGCCGGCGCCCCCGTCGCCCAGCCCGTGAGCGAGCCTGCTCCGCAGGACGTCGCAGAAGAGACCGTGATCCTCGAGCTCTCGCCCGACGCCGGCATCGAGAAGATCGACGCTCCGGTTGAGGCCGAGGTCGTCGAAAAGCCCTCCGCGGCATCCGACATCGACTCCTTCGCGGCAGCATCCGCCGCCTTCGGATTCGCTCCCGTCGCCGACGAGAAGACGGATGCTGAGTCCGAGACGGAGCCCGCCTCGACGGCATCCGTCTCGCACATCGCGCCGCGCCGTGTGCGCCGCGCACGCAAGGTCGTCGCCGCCGGCGCGAGCCTGGGCATCATGGGCATCGCCGGTCTCATCGCCGTCTCGATGACGCTGCCCGCCAGCGCCGTCGCCGCCGTACAGGGCTCCGGCCTTCCGCTGGCCTCGCTGGTCGCCGCCGACGACAGCACATCGTCGGCCAAGGTCGGCAAGGAAGACATCCAGGCGTTCGTCGCCTCCTCCGGTGTGAAGGAGGAGGGCCTCGCCCGGTCCGACTCGTTCTCGACGGTGTCGATGGCCCAGGTCGCGGCCGAAGAGGGCATCAACTACTCCAGCGAGGTCTTCACCAACGACTCGAGCGCCGCGATCCAGTGGCCGTTCATGGTCGGTGTGGGCATGAGCTACGGCTACGGCATGCGCAGCGGCCGCCTGCACGAGGGAGTCGACTTCGTGCCGGGCAACGGCGCACCGGTGCAGGCGATCGCCGCGGGCACCGTGCGCATCGCCACCGAGCACGGCGGCGCCTACGGCGTGACCGTGTACATCGACCACGTGATCGACGGTCAGGTCATCACCAGCCACTACGCGCACATGCAGTACGGCTCGCTGCGCGTGAACGCGGGCGACAAGGTCGAGGCCGGCACCGTGATCGGCAAGACAGGCAACACCGGGCGCTCCTACGGCGCCCACATGCACTTCGAGATCATCATCAACGGCTCGACCGTCGACCCGCTCCCGTGGCTTCGCAAGAACGCCGGGCGTTACGACGGAGTCACCGCGCCGTGACGCTCCCGGGTGGTGGTCCCGATTTCGTGACACCGCCCGAGAGGTGATAATCTCATCTGGTTGCCCTGACAAGGGCAGCACGCCCCGATAGCTCAGTGGCAGAGCACTTCCATGGTAAGGAAGGGGTCGTCAGTTCAATCCTGACTCGGGGCTCGCAACATCCTGGTTCTGTACCGGATGTCGTGCGGCAGGGTAGCTCAGTTGGTGAGAGCGCACGACTCATAATCGTGAGGTCGCGGGTTCAAGCCCCGCTCCTGCTACAGAACAAAACCCCTGGCTGAGGCCGGGGGTTTCTTCGTATCCGGCGGCCATCCGCGCCCCACGATTATGAGTTGTGCGCTCACGATCCGGCATCCGCCCCGACCGCTCGTCGCGCATCCGCCACCGTTCGTCGCGTCGATGCGCCCCGGCGTGCGTCGACGAGCGAACCGGATGCAGCGGCCCCATAGCCTGACTTCGCGCACGCGCGTGTGCGCGAACGCAAAGATGCGTCTCAAGGAGAACACCCATGACATCCAACCCCGAGACCCGACGGGGCGGCGGCGCACTCGCGCAGGATCCGTCCCTGCCGCCGGTCGCCGTAGCCGAGGAGAAGCTCGAGCGCGAAGCGCGCTGGACGCTGCCGAAGATCCTGATCTGGACCGCGATCGCTCTGCTGGGCGGCGTGGCCTGGGTCATGCTCGCCGTCGTGCGCGGCGAGACCGTGAACGCGATCTGGTTCGTGTTCGCGGCGGTCTGCACCTACCTGATCGGCTACCGCTTCTACTCGAAGGTCATCGAGCGCTACATCACGCGCCCAGATGACCGTCGTGCGACGCCGGCCGAGCGTCAGCAGGACGGCAAGGACTACGTCCCCACCGACCGTCGCGTGCTTTACGGCCATCACTTCGCCGCGATCGCCGGCGCCGGGCCGCTCGTCGGCCCCGTGCTCGCCGCGCAGATGGGCTTCCTGCCCGGAACCATCTGGATCATCGTCGGCGTCGTGCTCGCCGGCGCGGTGCAGGACTACACGGTGCTGTTCTTCTCGATGCGCCGCGGCGGCCGCTCGATCGGCCAGATGGCGCGCGACGTGCTCGGCAAGGTGGGCGGCACGGCCGCGATCATCGCCTCGCTGCTCATCATGATCATCATCGTCGCGATCCTCGCGCTCGTGGTCGTCAACGCCCTCGGCGAGAGCCCGTGGGGTGTCTTCAGCGTCTCGATGACCCTGCCGATCGCGATCTTCATGGGCCTGTACCTGCGCTACCTGCGCCCGGGCCGCATCACCGAGGTGTCGCTGATCGGCTTCGTGCTGCTCATGGCCGCCATCATCGGCGGCGGCGCCGTCGCCGGCACCGAGTGGGGTCAGGCGATCTTCCACCTCGACCGCTCGGTGATCGCCTGGGGCATCATCATCTACGGCTTCATCGCCGCGGTGCTGCCGGTGTGGCTGCTGCTCGCCCCGCGCGACTACCTGTCGACCTTCATGAAGATCGGCGTGATCGTCATGCTCGCCGGCGCGATCGTGCTGGTGCGCCCCGAGATCGAGGTCCCCGCGTTCACCGAGTTCGCCTTCACGGGCCTCGGCCCGGTGTTCTCAGGAACGCTGTTCCCGTTCCTGTTCGTGACGATCGCGTGCGGCGCCCTGTCGGGCTTCCACGCGCTGATCTCGTCGGGCACCACCCCGAAGCTCGTCGAGAAGGAGCGTCAGACGCGCTTCATCGGCTACGGCGGGATGCTGATGGAGTCGTTCGTCGCCATCATGGCGCTCGTCGCTGCGATCTCGATCGACCAGGGCATCTACTACGCCATGAACGCCCCTGGTGCTCTCACCGGCGGCACCGTCGAATCGGCGGTGGCGTTCGTGAACTCGCTCGGCCTCACCGGGGTGAACCTCACGCCTGAGATGCTCACCACGACCGCCCAGCAGGTCGGCGAGGAGAGCATCGTGTCGCGCACCGGTGGCGCTCCGACGCTGGCCCTGGGACTGGCGCACATCATGCACCAGATCGGCGGCGGCGTCGCGATGATGGGCTTCTGGTACCACTTCGCGATCATGTTCGAGGCGCTGTTCATCCTCACCGCGGTCGACGCGGGTACCCGTGTCGCCCGGTTCATGCTGCAGGACTCGCTCGGCGCCTGGATGCCGAAGTTCCGCGACATCAGCTGGCGCCCCGGCGTGTGGATCTGCACGGCGATCATGGTGGCCGGGTGGGGGTACATCCTCATCCTCGGCGTCACCGACCCGCTCGGCGGCATCAACACGTTCTTCCCGCTGTTCGGCATCGCCAACCAGCTGCTGGCCGCGATCGCGCTCGCCGTGGTGTTCGCGATCGTCGCCAAGCGCGGTCCGAGCTACGTGCGCTGGCTGTGGATCATCGGTCTGCCGCTCGCCTTCACGGCAGTCATCACGATCACCGCGTCGATGTACAAGATCTTCTCGCCGGTGCCCGGCATCGGGTACTGGGCCAACAATGCCAAGTATCGTGCCGCGCAGGCGGCAGGAGACGGCAGCCTCGGCGAGCCGGCTGTGGTCGAGGCCGTGATCCGCAACACCGCGGTGCAGGGCACCCTCTCGATCATCTTCGTCGTCCTGACGATCGTGGTGATCGTGGTGGCCGCCATCTCGGCGATCCGCTCGATCCGCGCGGGTGTCACCGACGACGGTGAGGATGCTCCGGTGCCCTCGCGTCGCTTCGCGCCGGCCGGGCTCATCCCGACGCCCGCCGAGCGTGAGCTCGAGGCGCAGTGGCGCGAGCACGACCCCGAGCACGGGCGCGCGTCGGCGGGGCACTGATGACCGTCGAACTGCAGGCACGCCCCGCATCCGTCGCCGTCTGGCGGCGGGTGTGGGGCGCCGCCGCCCGCGTGCGATGGTTCGTCACGACACTGATGGGCGACCGCGCGTACGACACGTATGTCGCGCACTGCCGTGCGCAGCATCCGGATGCTCCGGTGCCGACCGAGCGGCAGTTCTGGCGCGACCGCATGGCCGACCAGGACCGCAACCCGGGTGCCCGCTGCTGCTGACCCGTTCGCTCACCGTCGCATGGGAGCCTGACTGCGGTTCCGGGGCATCCGGAGCACAGTCCGGCTCCCATGCGACTTTGCGCCCGCCTCTAGGCTGAAGATCATGACCGAGCAGGCCGTTCTCGCGGGCGTGATCGGCGTCGTCGTCGGCGTGCTGCTGACGCTCGCGCTGATCGCGGCATTGCGCTTCGGCCGCGGATCGCGCTCGTTGGGCGGCGAGGCGGAGCGCGCCACCAGTCGCACCCTGCATCTGGCCGGGCTCGCGGCAGCAGAGCTGCGTTCCGAGCAGGGGCCCGACTTGGCGCGGGCCGCACGGCACCTGCGCACGCTCCTCGGAGTCCAGGCCGTCGCGATCGTCACGGCCGAGGGGGTCGTCGCCTCCGACGGCGGCATCGGCGATGTCGAGCACTCCGCCCAGCGCATTGCCGAGCGGGTGCGGGCCGCCGGCAAGCGGCAGGTGTTCCAGCGCCACAGCGCCGACGACTCGCACGAGGCCGTCGGGGCCCCGATGGTGGTCGACGGCACGGTGAGGGGAGTGCTCGTCGCGTTCGCCGACTCCGTGCGCAGCCCGCTGGTGCGATCCACCGGCGAGGTCGCCGACTGGTGCGCCGACCAGATCGCGCTGACCGAGCTCGAGGCGTCGCGAGCCGGTCTGGCCGAGGCCGAGCTGCGGGCGCTGCGCGCCCAGATCAGCCCGCATTTCATCTACAACTCGCTCGCCGCGATCGCGTCGTTCATCACGACCGACCCCGAGCGCGCCCGCACCCTCGTGCTCGACTTCGCCGACTTCACCCGGTACTCGTTCCGGCAGAAGGGCGAGTTCACCACGCTCGCGCAGGAGCTCACCAGCATCCGTCACTATCTCGAGCTGGAGCGCGCCCGCTTCGGCGACCGCCTCGACGTGCGCCTGCGCATCGCCCCCGAGACGCTGTCGACGGTGATCCCGTTCCTCTCGGTGCAGCCGCTGGTCGAGAACGCGGTGCGCCACGGGCTGGAGCCCGCGGCATCCGGTGGACGCATCGTGATCGCCGCGGCCGATGAGGTCACGCACACCGAGATCTCGGTCGAGGACGACGGCGTCGGGATGGCCCCCGAGCTGGTGCAGCAGGCGCTCGCCGGCGCGGCGGACGTCTCGCACGTGGGTCTGCGCAACGTCGACATGCGCCTGCGGCGGCTGTACGGGGCGGGCGGGGGCCTCGTGATCGAGACGAACATCGACGCCGGTACCATGGTGCGGATGCGGATACCGAAGTCCCAGCCGCTGCACGAGACGGAGCCGTCATGATCGTCGACGTGCTCGTCGCCGATGACGAGCCGCCCGCACTCGTGGAGCTCGTGGCGCTGCTGAGCCGGGATGCGCGCATCGGCGCGATCCACGCAGCCCCCAGCGGTGCCGACGCGCTGCGGCTGCTGTCGACCGAGGCGGTGGATGCCGTGTTCCTCGACGTCCACATGCCGGGCATCGGCGGCTTCGACCTGGCACGTGCGCTCGACCGCTTCGCCGTGCGCCCCGAGCTCGTCTTCGTGACGGCCGACGAGGCGCGGGCACTGGAGGCGTTCGACGTGAACGCGCTGGACTACGTGCTCAAGCCGGTGCGGCCAGAGCGGCTGCGAAGGGCGATCGACCGGATCATCGCCGCCCGTGAGGCGGGCGAGCCCGAGGTTCCGGCCGACAGCGAGACGGTGCCGGTTCCGGTCGGACAGTCGGTGCGGCTGGTGCGCCGCGATGACGTGCGCTGGGTGAAGGCCGAGGGTGACTACTCGCGGCTGTGGACCGAGGAGGGCGACAGCCACCTGGTGCGCATCCCGATCTCCGAGCTCGAGGAGCGCTGGGCCGCCGCAGGCTTCGTGCGCATCCATCGCTCCTACCTCGTGCACGCGGGCGCGGTCACCGAGGTGCGACTCTCAGGGCCCGTGCCCGTGGTGGGTCTCGCCGAAGTCGAGCTGCCGGTCAGCAGGCGCCTGATCCCGTCGGTGCGCAGCCGGCTGGTCAAGCCGGAGCGACGATGACAGGCTCCGAGCGCCCGCGCCGGGTGCGGGTGTCGTTCGACTCCGACACGGCATCCGCGGTGGGGGAGGGCACCCTCGGCATCGCCCTGCCGGGTGCCCCCGCACGCGATGCGGATGCCGTCTTCTTCAGCGACCTCGTGCGCGCACAGCTGCGCCTTGCCGTGGCCTGCCTGATCGGCTTCGTGGTGGTGTCGGCGATGCTCACCGCCGGGGTCGTCGTCATCGCGGCGACCGTCGACCCGCCCGTCTTCGGGGTGCCGCTCTCCTGGCTGCTGCAGGCGTACGCGTATTACCCGATCATCGTGCTGTTCGCGATCGTGTTCGCGCGCAGCGCGGGTCGCAACGAACGACGCTTCCGCGCGCTCGGCGACGGCGGTCACGAGGGGCCGATGCGATGACGGTCGCCCTGGCGCTCGGCGCCGTGCTGCTCGTGCTCGCGGCCACGATCGTGCTCGGCGGCATGGGTGTGCGCCTCAGCCGCACGACGGGCGACTTCTTCGTCGCCTCGCGAAGCGTGCGGCCGGTCTGGAACGCCTCGGCGATCAGCGGCGAGTACCTGTCGGCCGGCACCTTCCTCGGCCTGTCGGGGCTCGTGCTGCTCGTCGGCGCCGACGGCTTCTGGTTTCCGATCGGCTATGCGGCCGGATACCTGCTCCTGCTGCTCTTCGTCGCCGCCCCGCTGCGGCGCAGCGGCGCCTACACGATCCCCGATTTCATCGAGGCGCGCCTCGACTCGCGTGCCGTGCGCCGGGTGACCAGCCTGCTCGTCATCGTGATCGGCTGGCTGTACATCGTGCCGCAGCTGCACGGCGCCGCCCTCACGCTGCAGGTGGTCGCGAACCTGCCGGCCTGGGTCGGCGCGGTCGTCGTCGCGGTGGTGGTGTCGGGCCTCGTCGCGGCGGGCGGCATGCGCGCCATCACCGTGGTGCAGGCCATGCAGTACTGGGTCAAGCTGCTGGCCCTGATGATCCCCGCGGTGCTCATGCTCATGGTGCTCGCCGACCGCGAGCCGACCCTCGAGCCGCTGCAGACCTTCCCGGTCGAACTCGGCCCGGCTGCCACCGATCCGTATTCGACGGTGTCGCTCATGATCGCGCTGCTGCTCGGCACGATCGGTCTGCCGCACGTGCTGGTGCGCTTCTACACGAGCCCCGACGGCGGCTCCGCCCGGCGCACGACCGTGCTCGTGGTCGTCATGATCGGGCTGTTCTACGCCGTGTCGGGAACGCTCGCGCTGATCGCCAGGGTCGCCGCTCCCGACCTCGCGCAGGCCGGGGTCGCCGACACGGTCGTGCTCGCGCTGCCCTCCCGCATCCTCCCCGAGCCGATCGGCATGATCGTCACGGCGATCGTCGTCGCGGGCGCCTTCGCCGCGTTCCTCGCAACCTCATCCGGGCTGGTCGTGTCGCTCGCGGGTGTGATCAGCCAGGACGTCTTCGACGGGTCGGTGCGCTCGTTCCGCCTCTCGGCGGTGCTGTGCGTGATCGTGCCGCTCGCCGTCGCGCTGCTCACCGGCCCCGAAGCGCTCGTGTCGAGCGTCGGCACCGTCTTCCTCGTCGCCGCGACGAGTCTGACGCCCGTGATCCTGCTCGGGGTGTGGTGGCGCGGGCTCACCGCCCGCGGATCGATGGCCGGGATGCTCGTGGGCGCGCTCACCGTCGGCGCGTCGATCATCGCCTCGGCGGTGCTCGGAGCGGATGCCGGGGGACTCGCGCCTCTGCTCGTGCAGCCGGCCGCCTGGGCGATCCCGCTGGTGACCGCCGTGATCGTGCTCGTCTCGCGCCTGGATCGGCGCGGTGCGCCGGTGCGGGCCGACCGCTATCTCACCCGACTGCACCTTCCGGAGCGTCACGACGAGGTCGGCTGAGGGTGGGTCAATCGTCCCAGAGCTTCCAGCTGAGCAGCGCGTCACGGGTGGAGCGCTCGGCCCTGGCGTCGTCGATGCCCCGTTGCACGACCTCGGCGAAGATGCGGCCACCGCGGTCGCCGGGGTGGATCTGATCCCCGGCCAGCAGATCCGGATGCTGCGTGATTGCCGACGACCAGTCGGCCACGACCACGCCCGTGCGGGCGCGTGCGAACGCCTCGAGATCGTGGTTGACACCGGGGATCCAGTCGCGCGGCGCATACGCGTTCACGAGCACGAGATCGCGCTCGCCGCCGACCGCGGCCGCGATGCGCTTGAGCGTGCGGAGGTTCACGGGGCCGTTGGTGCCCAGCGCTACGACGACGTGCTCGCGCAGCGCGCCCTCGGTCGACAGCCGGTCGATGATGTCGGCGCCGGCCCAGATCGAGCGCGACACTTGGGCGTCGACGGTGATGCCCGGCATCCGCTCGTACAGCGCTGGGGCGGAGGCCAGCATCACCGAGTCGCCCACCGCCGTGACCTCGTCGCCGGTCACCGGCACCGGTGACGGCGCGGGCGCGGGGGTCTGCGCCGCCTTCCGGGCGGCGGCTTCCTTGAGCGCCTGCTGGCCGGCGCGGATCGTCTGCTCCGACGTCGTCATCGTCGGGGCGCTCGCGACGGCCGCCGTGGTGCCGCCGAGTGCGACCGCGCAGCCGGTGAGCGCGCTCAGCATTGCCAGACGCCGCGCCGGCCCCGCGCCCAGACGCATGCGCACCGCGCGCAGCGAGCGGCGGAACCCGAATCGGCGCAGCGGCTGCTCGACGAAGCGATACGAGAGGGATGCCGCGACGAGCGTGACCGCGAGGGCGAGAACGCCGAGAGGCCAGCCGGTGCGGGCGACGGCATCCGAACTCGAGCCGCCCGCGGCGGCAGTGATCAGCACGAGCACGGGCCAGTGCCACAGATACACGCCGTAGGAGCGGTCGCCGAGCCAGCGCAGCGGCGCGACGTCGAGGGCGCGCCCGAATGGGGAGCCGGGCAGGATGCCGGCGAGGATCGCGAGCACCGACCCGCCGGATGCCAGCAGCAGAGCTCCGGGGAAGGTGGCGGGTCCATGCGTGTCGGGCAGCACGGCGGCCCACACGATCAGACCGAGACCCAGCGTCCCGGCGAGCACCGTCCCCGCCTGCGCGCGGCGGGACCGCATCCATGCCGCATCCGGCATGCGTTCCACGGCGAAGGCGAGCGCGATGCCGGCGAGCAGGCCGAACGCGTGCGAGTCAGTGCCGAAGTACGCCCTGGTGACGTCCTCCGCCGCGAGCACCGACATCCACCAGGCGGATGCCGCGGCCGCCCCGATCGCGATCGCGATGCGCGTCCACCGGCCGGGGGTGAGCAGCAGGAGGGGCAGCAGGAGCGGCCAGAGCAGGTAGAACTGCTCCTCGACGGCGAGCGACCACATGTTGCGGAACAGCTCGGGCTCAGCGGCCGTGAAGTAGTCGGAACCGGAGGCGAGCGCGACCCAGTTGTAGCTGAAGGTCGCGGCGCCGACGAGCTGGCGCGCGATGCCGACCAGCACGTCGCCGCCGATCGCCCACGCCGCTGTCGAGCAGACCGTGAGCACGACGGCGAGCGCGGGCAGCAGCCGGCGCGCTCGGCGACGCCAGAAGTCCAGCAGACGATGACGCAGCCCGAGGCGGGTGGGACGCAGCAGGAGCGAGGTGATGAGGAACCCGCTGACGACGAAGAACACGTCGACGCCCACGAAGCCGCCGCGCAGTCCGGCATCCGGGAAGAGGTGGAAGATCAGCACCAGCACGACCGCGATCGCCCGGAGTCCGTCGAGTCCCGCATAGCGGGCGGGGCGGCGGGGGAGTGCTGTCATCTTCGGTGTCGTATGTTCTTGCGTCGGTAGCGATGGGACCCTCCAGTTTAGGCTGGCTTCGTGCGCATCCGCCTCGACATCGCCTACGACGGCACTCATTTCCGCGGCTGGGCCCGCCAGCCCGGCCTGCGCACCGTGCAGGGCGTGCTCGAGACGGCGCTCGGCCGCATCGTCGGCTCCGACGTGCAGCTCGTCGTCGCGGGCCGGACGGATGCGGGTGTGCACGCGGCAGACCAGGTGGCCCACCTCGATCTCGACGAGGGCCAGTGGGCGCGGGTGCAGGCGCGCCACGGGCAGGCCGCGGTCGATCCCGCCGGATCGCTCGCCCGCCGCATCCGGGGGGTGCTCGGGGCGTACCCCGACGTGACCGTCACCCGCACCGCGCTCGCCCCCGAGGGGTTCGATGCGCGCTTCTCGGCCGTGTGGCGCCGCTACCGGTACCGGCTCGCCGACGCCCGCACCGGGTACGACCCGATGCGACGTCACGACACCACGACGCTGAAGGTCGCCCTTGACGAGCAGGCGATGGATGCCGCGGCGCAGACCCTCATCGGACTGCACGACTTCGCTGCGTACTGCAAGCCGCGCGAGGAGGCGACGACGATCCGCACGCTGCTCGACTACCGCTGGCAGCGCGATGCGGAGGGCGTGCTCGTCGCCGAGGTGAAGGCCGACGCGTTCTGCCACAGCATGGTGCGCGCGCTCGTCGGCGCATGCGCGGCTGTGGGGGAGGGGAAGCTGTCGGTCGACGACGTCGCACGGCTGCGGGATGAGCTGGCACGCACGAGCGCGTTCAAGGTGCTCCCGGCCCGCGGCTTGACGCTGGCCGAGGTGGGGTACCCGGCCGACGATCTGCTCGCCGCGCGAGCCGAACAGACTCGCGCGCGCCGCGACCGCGAGTAGCGTGGCGGTATGAGAGTCATCTCGTACAACCTGCGCAAGCACCGGGCGGCGACCGAGCTCGATGACCTCGTCGCCGAGCACGATCCCGACATCCTCTGCCTGCAGGAATGCGACACGACCGAGATGCCCGACGAGATCGGCGGGCTCGAACTGGTCGAGTCGACCAAGGGCAACAGGCTGGGTCTCGCCGTGTACGCGCGACGCAACACCTTTCGCGTCGGCGCGGTGCGCACGATCGGCCTGAAGAAGTCGCTGCACGACCGGATGCTGAAGCCCGCGCACGAGCGCGTGCTCGGGGTGCGGATGCAGGAGATCGACTCGGGGCGCGAGCTCATCGTCGCCTCGTTCCACGCCGCGCCGCTCACCGCGCTGAACTCCCTGCGCCGCAATCAGATCCGCGCCGCGCTCACCGAACTCGAGTCGATGGGGCCTGGACTGCCCGTGCTCATGGTCGGGGACTACAACTACCCGGTCTTCAAGGAGAACCTGGGCGAGACCGTGCGCGAGCACGGCTACGCGCTCACCCTCAGCGACGACCACACCTACACGCGCTACCGGGTGTTCCGCGGGCATTACGACTTCGCCACCTCGGTCGGGTTCTCGATCGACAGCATCCGCACCCTGCCGCAGCGCACCAGCGACCACCGCCCGATCCTCGTCACCGCGGAGGCGGCGTAGCTCGTCTTCGGCGTCTTCCCCGGGAGGGGTCGCGATTGGTCGCCTCACGGGGCGCGGATGCCGCGTGTCGTGACACCTGAAGGGCGACGCGCGGGGGTGCACGCACCCGGAACGATGCGTCAGCGGCCCGGCCGCCAGCCGCGCCGGATCAGTGCTCGTCGCACGATGCCGGATGCCGCGCGGTGCACGCGGATGTCCGCCGACGTGAGGCGTACGACCTCCCACCCGGCATCCGCATACCGCCGATACTTCTCGATGTCCCGATTCCATTGCGCCCGCGATGTGCGGTGCTGATCACCCTCGATCTCCACGATGAGACGCTGATCCCGATAGACGATCTCCGAGATCCCGATCCGCCGGCCTGCTTCGTCGAAGACCTCGACGTCGAGCTCCGGCTCGGGCAGGCGCGCGTCCTCCGCATCCAGTCGGTACTCGGTTTCCAGTGGAGAAGCGCTGCCGGTCCGGGCGCGTTCGAGAGCCCGGCGCAGCCGCTTCACTCCTGGTCGCCGGCCGGCGTCGACAGCATCCGCGAGCTGCTCGAAGGCCGCATCCTGAAGCTCCGGATGCCGTTCGCCGAACTGATCGCGAGGCACGTGCAGAATCGCATCGGCGAGGATGACGAGCTCTCGTTCTGACAAAGCGCGACCCAGCATCGCCCAGGTCGTGGCCGGAGTCGCTATCGGGATCCCACCGAGCCATTCGATCTCGACGAGATGCTCCGCGACCTTGCGTCCCCGCACCCCTCGTCCGCGTGGCGCGCGAGCCTGCGCGATGACGCCGATGTCCAGAGCATCCGTTCGTCGGATCGGATAACCACGCATCGCGGCGGCGCTGATACCGCACACGAAGCGCCCGGCGGTCGATGCGTCGAAGAAGGCGAACGCTCGCGCCCGTACATCTCGTGCGCGTGCTCGCGCGATCGCTCCCAGATCGGTGTCGTGCGCAGCATCCGCCGCTTCGTCCTCGATGTCGACACGGGTTCGGCGCACGCCGTGGAACGGCGACGTCAGATCCTTGGCACGCAGGCGATGACGCGGGACTCCGTCGAGCAGCGCCTGCGACGTGCTGAAGTGCGACCCGAGATGTTCGGGAAGGGGAGCTGGAGACAGCGGCATCCGACCACTCTGAGGTGTGGGCGCTCCCGCGGCTCGCGAGATCCCACGGATTGTGGAGGACGCATCCCGGCACCGAATTGTGCAGAGCGAATCGTCACGCGCTGGGGGTGTCGCGAATGGTCACGTCGGGCCGGACGGATGCCGCGTGTTGCGCCACCCGAGGATCGAGGAGAAGGCGGCGACGAGCGGCCCCCTCGCAAAGGGGGCGCGAATGGTCGCCTCGCGGGGTGAGGATGCCGCGTGTCGTGACACCCGAACGAGGGCGGAGTTGACCCGCACACCAGCGGCCGCGGCCGGGCGTCTTGTCGGGAGATCCCCGGTCAGCTCCGAGGGGACGCTGATGAGGCGGTCGGTATCCTGAGAGCTGATGTCGCGAGCGTGGCAATACGCTCGAGCGAGGGAACAGGGGCCGGCCATCAACGATTCGAACACGCGGAGTGCACGCCGACGGGCGCGTGAGCTGGGAACCGTCGACGACCTCGACCCGACGCACGAGCTGCACCTCGACGGTCTCGACGGCGGAGACGGCGATGACTCCGGCGATGACGACACCGACGGTCGCAAGCGACCGCGCCGGCACTGGCCCTGGATCGTGGTGCTGTCGCTGCTGCTGATCATCATCGCGCTCGCGGCGATCGCCGGCATCTTCTTCATGCAGGCCATGCAGGTGAAGGACGACCTGCAGGACGCGAAGGCCCGTGTCGCGAAGATCGTGCCGCTCGTGAAGGACGGCGACCTCGACGGAGCCAAGCGCGTCTCGGAGCAGGTGCTCTCACTCACGACGTCGGCGAACAAGACGGTCAGCAGCGACCTCTGGAACTTCGCCAGCCAGGTGCCGTGGGTGGGCGCGAACGTAGCCGCGGTCAGCGAGACGACCCAGGCCACGCACATCCTCGTCCGCGACGCGATGCCGCTCGCGCTCGAGCTGCTGCCGCTCGCCGACACCGACAACTTCAAGGTCGCCGGCGGCGGCATCAATCTCGAGCCCTTCCGTGCCGCGCAGCCGAAGCTGCCCGCGCTGCGTGAGGTGTTCGACGAGGCGAAGTCCCACGTCGACCGCATCGACCTGGATGCCGTGCATCCCTTCGTGAGGGACAACATTCAGCAGCTGGTCGACATCGTCGACGACTCGGCTCCGATGATCGACTTCGCGGAGCAGAACCTCCCGATCGTGCTGTCGGTGCTCGGCGGTGACGGACCGCGGTCCTACGCGCTGCTCTTCCAGAATCTGGCCGAGACGCGCGCCACGGGGGGCAACCCGGCGGCGGGTGCCGTGCTCACCGTCGACAACGGCAAGGTGACCATGCGCGAGGACTCGCCGGCGCTGCGCTTCGTGTCCGAGGGTCCGAAGGGCTGGCACGAGCAGTCGCTGACCGATCAGGGCTCCATGGCCCTCTTCGAGCGCGACACGTGGGCGCGCTCGCAGAACTACACGCGCACCCCTGACTTCACCGACACGGCGCACCTGATGACCGGGCTGTGGGGCGCGACGGTCGGCGGCACGCCGGACGGGATCATCTCGATCGATCCGGTCGTGCTTTCCTACATGCTCAGCGTGACCGGGCCGGTGACCGTCGCGGGGGAGAACCAGAAGATCACGGCCGACAATGCCGTCAAGCTGCTGCTGAGCGACACCTACGAGCGCTTCGGTGGACGCGGCGAGCTCGCAGACGCCTACTTCGCCAAGGTCTCCTCGGCGGTGTTCTCGAAGGTCATGGGCGGGGGATGGGACCCCCTGAAGATGATCGAGCAGCTGCAGAAGGCCGCCGACGAGCAGCGGGTCTATGCCTGGTTCAAGAACGAGAAGGAACAGGCGATGTCCGCCGAGCTCGGCATCGACGGCCGGGTGACGAGCGACAACAAGACCACGACCCAGACCGGCGTCTACCTGAACGACTCCTCGCACTCCAAGCTGGAGTACTACCTGAAGAGCACCATCACAGTCACCTGCTCGGCTGAGAAGAAGACCATGACGACGAGCGTCAGCCTGCACAACACGATCCCGACCGGCAACCTCAGCACCTACACCCTGGGCGCGCGCAACCGCAGCTGGGGCTATCCGCGCACGACCATGTTCCTCGACGTCGTCGGCCTGGCGCTGCCGGGTGGCAAACTCACCGCGACGTCTCCCGGCAACGGCGACAGGAACGGCTGGGATCGCTCCGCCGTCTACAAGGGACGCGAGGCGAAGAGCCTGTTCATCACCGTCGCGAAGGGTGAGACGAAGACCGTGTCGTTCACCTCGAGCATCCCCGACGACGCACTGAAGTCGCCGCTCGACGTGCGCTACACGCCGACCGTGACGCAGACGCCGGTGACGGTCGACGAATCGTGCGCGACGATGTTCCCCGCTCCCGCCGAGTGACCCGATTGGGGTGTGGCCGCCGGATGCGGTAGGCTAACCCTTTGGTGCCTGCCGTTCGGCCTGTCCGATCGGCTCGCACGACGAACGTGAGCCCTCCACTGGCGTGTTCCGAGCAGTAGCAAGGAACCACCCCGGAGTGGGATTCACGAACTTCTCCGTTCGAATCAAGAAAGCAGCACTATCGTGACGCGCACTTACACCCCGAAGGCCGGGCAGGTCCAGCGTGACTGGATCGTCATCGACGCGACTGACGTCGTCCTCGGCCGCCTGGCCTCGCACGCCGCCGCAATCCTGCGCGGCAAGCACAAGCCGACCTTCGCTCCCCACGTCGACACCGGCGACTTCGTCGTCATCGTCAACGCCGACAAGGTCGCCCTCACGGGTCAGAAGCTCCAGAAGAAGATGGCCTACCGCCACTCGGGTTACCCGGGCGGTCTGAAGGCTGTCGCCTACTCCGAGCTTCTCGAGAAGAACCCGGTTCGCGCCGTGGAGAAGGCCGTCCGCGGCATGCTCCCGAAGAACACCCTGGGTCGCCAGCAGCTGTCGAAGCTGAAGGTCTACGTCGGTGCCGAGCACCCGCACGCCGCTCAGCAGCCCACGCCGTACACCCTCGACCAGGTCGCCCAGTAAGCGCCGCCCAGATCTCTAAGGACATACTCGTGGCTGACAACCAGGACACCACCGAATTCCCGCAGAACTTCTCCACCTCGACCCCTGAGGCCGAGGTCGTGGAGTCGGCTCCTCGCCCCGTGCTCTCCGTTCCCGGTGCTGCCGTGGGCCGTCGCAAGCAGGCCATCGCCCGCGTGCGTCTGGTTCCCGGCTCGGGCACCATCACGGTCAACGGCCGTACGCTCGAGGACTACTTCCCCAACAAGCTGCACCAGCAGCTGATCAACGACCCCTTCACGGTGCTGAACCTGCAGGGTGCGTACGACGTCATCGCCCGCATCTCGGGTGGCGGCGACTCGGGCCAGGCCGGCGCGCTGCGCCTCGGCATCGCCCGTGCGCTGAACAACATCGACGCCGAGAACAACCGTCCGGTCCTGAAGAAGGCCGGCTTCCTCTCGCGTGACGCCCGCGTCATCGAGCGCAAGAAGGCCGGTCTCAAGAAGGCCCGCAAGGCTCCTCAGTACTCGAAGCGCTGACCCCTACAGTTCCTTCTATGGCACTGTTCGGTACGGACGGCGTGCGGGGGCTGGCCAACGGTCCCCTCACCGCCGAACTCGCGCTCACCCTGGCCCAGGCGACTGCTGTCGTCCTGGGCCAGGGCCGTATTGCCGAGGCTCGCAAGGCCGCCGGCAAGCGACTCACCGCGGTGGTCGCTCGCGACCCGCGGATCTCGGGTCAGTTCCTCAGCGCCGCGGTGGAGGCGGGTCTCGCCTCCTCCGGCGTCGACGTCCTTGACGCCGGCACCCTGCCGACCCCGGCGGCGGCCTTCCTCATCTCCGACATCGATGCCGACTTCGGCGTGATGATCTCGGCGTCGCACAATCCTGCTCCCGACAACGGGATCAAGATCTTCGCGCGCGGCGGCCGCAAGCTGCCCGACATCGTCGAGCAGCGCATCGAGGAGACGATGAACGCCGGCACGAAGCTGCAGCCGACCGGCGGTGACGTCGGGCGCGTGCAGCGGTTCTCGGATGCCGAGGATCGCTACGTGCTGCACCTGCTGGCCTCTCTGCCGCATCGACTCGACGGCATCCATGTGGTGCTCGACTGCGCCCACGGCGCAGCATCCGGAGCATCCCCCGAGGCCTTCAAGGCCGCCGGGGCCAAGGTGACCGTCATCGGTGCGTCGCCCGACGGGCTGAACATCAACGACGGCGTCGGGTCGACCCACCTCGACAAGCTGGCCGCCGAGGTCGTACGCGTCGGCGCTCACGTGGGCATCGCCCACGACGGCGACGCCGACCGCTGCCTCGCGGTGGATGCCGACGGGAACATCGTCGACGGCGACCAGATCATGGCGATCCTCGCGGTGGCGATGAAGAGCCGCGGCAAGCTCGTCGACGACACGCTCGTCGCGACCGTGATGAGCAACCTCGGTCTGCACGTGGCCATGCAGGAACAGGGCATCACCGTGCGTCAGACCGCGGTCGGCGATCGCTACGTGCTCGAGGACATGAACGCCGGGGGCTACTCGCTCGGCGGTGAGCAGTCCGGTCACGTGATCATGAGCGACTTCGCCACCACCGGCGACGGCCTGCTGACGGGCCTGCACCTGGTCGCCGAGATGGCCAGGCAGCGCAAGTCGCTCGCCGAGCTCGCCTCGGTGATGACCGTGTATCCGCAGGTGATGATCAACGTGAAGGGCGTCGACAAGGATGCCGTGTCGGATCACGCCGACGTGCAGGATGCGGTGCGTCACGTCGAGCAGCAGCTCGGGGATTCCGGACGTGTGCTGCTGCGCAAGTCCGGCACCGAACCTCTCGTGCGCGTGATGGTCGAGGCCGCGGATGCCGAGACGGCGAACGCCCACGCCGAGAGTCTCGCGGAAACTGTCCGCAAGCATCTCGCGCTCTGACGAGCTCTGAAGGATCAGAGAGAAGGCGGTCACCCGAACGGGTGGCCGCCTTCTGCGTACCGTGGCCGCCTTCTGCGCTCCCCTCGCCGTGGCCCTCGCATGCCGCTAGCATGAGCGGGATGCTCCCGGTGCCGAGCGGCACGACGGGGAGTCCGAGGGGGATCCACGCGCATGACATCGACCTGGTTCGCACGCGCACATCGACGGCTCGCCGCGGTGTCGGCGATCACTCTCGTCGCGAGCCTGCTGACGCTCGGAACGGGATCGGCTGCGACTGCCGCGGTGCTCGACGAGTCCGAGCCGAACGACGGCTACAGCACAGCGGACGTCCTGCCGCTGGGCGACACGATGCGTGGGACGTCGATGAGCTCGGGGGCGCGCGACGCCGACTACTTCCGCATCTCGGTTCCTGCCGCAGGTCGGCTGACGCTCGATCTGCAGTTCACCGCCGGTCTTCCCGGCCAGTACGCATATCGGGTCGAGATCCGACAGCTGGGCGCCCGGGATCCTGATGTCCGCTGGTCTGTCGAGACGGCAGATGCGAGCGGCGCGCACCTGCGCGATCAGGCGGTGTTCCTCGCGGCCGGCGAATACGCGATCGTCGTCGAGAGCAGCCCCGAGCTGTCGACGTGGGGCACGCCGTACACGCTGACCGCCACCTCGACACCGGGCACGGTCGAGACCGAGTCGAACGGCTCGCGGTCGGCGGCCGACGCCCTGCCCCTGGGTGCGTCGATCAGCGGCTCGACCCTGCGCGCTGTCGGGGTGGATGAGGACTGGTACGTCTTTGACATCCCGCATGACGCGCGAGCGGTGGTCGACCTGCGCTTCATCGCGGGGCTCGGAGGTGGTCAGGCCTACCACGTCGACATCATGGATGCAGCGGACGGGACGGTGACCTACGCCTGGGACATCCCGGCATCCGCCTCCGATGGCGCGAGCCTCCGCGACCAGGCGGTGTTCCTGCACGCTGGGCGCTACTTCCTCAGCATCACGGGCCGCGCGGAGTGGCGGTCGTGGGGTGCCGAGTACTGGCTGACAGTCACCGAGACCGCCGGTGTCGTGGAAGCCGAGACGAATCACGACCCGGCCCACGCCACACCGCTTGCTCCTGATGCGACCGTGCGCGGATCGGCTCTCACCAGCGGCACCTCCGACCAGGACTGGTTCGCGATCGACATGCCGAGGACCGGTGCGCTGCAGCTCGACTTCCGTTACCCGGCCGGATCGGGCGCCGCTGCGTACGTCGTGAGCGTGTATCAGGGCCCGGATGCCGTCGTCAGCGAATTCGAACTCGATGGTTCGCATGCGGACGGCTCCCTGTTGCGCTCGAAGCCTGTGCCCCTGGCCGCAGGCAGGGCGTACATCCGCGTGTACGGCGACCGGGCATGGCCCACGTGGGGCGGGGCCTACGCGCTCACCGCGCGTCGGGTGGCGACTCCGACGGCGACCGTGACCCGTCTGGCGGGCGTCGATCGCTACCAGACGTCTGCGGCGATCTCGAAGGCGTCGTTCGAGACGGGGGTGCCCGTCGCCTACGTCGCGAGCGGCGCGGACTTCCCCGACGCGCTCGCCGGGGCACCTGTCGCGGGCCGCAACACCGCGCCTGTGCTGCTGGTGGCTCCGAATGCGATCCCGGATGCTGTGCGCACGGAACTGCTGCGGCTGAAGCCGGGGAAGATCGTCGTGCTCGGCGGGACGGGGGCGGTCAGCAGGCGCGTGGCGACGCAGCTCGACGCACTGACGACCGGAGCGGTGACGCGGATCGAGGGCGCGGACCGGTTCGCCACGTCGGCGGCGATCTCGAGGGCTTCGTTCGCGCCCGGCGCATCGAAGGTCTACATCGCCAGCGGCTTTGCGTTCCCGGATGCGCTGTCGGGCGCTCCGGCCGCGGGCATGAACGACGGCCCGGTGCTGCTCGTACGCCCCGGCGAGATCCCCGCGGCGGTTCGCGCGGAACTGACCCGACTGCGCCCGCAGGAGATCGTGATCCTGGGTGGGGGTGCCGCCGTGAACTCGTCGCTCGATGGGCAGCTGCTCACGTTCTCGAACTCGCTCGTGCGACTGCCGGGAGCCGACCGGTTCGCGACTTCGGCCGAGATCTCACGTGCGTCGTTCCCCGAGCGACCGCAGGTCGCGTACATCGCCAACGGCATGGACTTTCCGGACGCGCTGTCGGGCGCCCCGGTGGCCGGGATCTACAGCAGCCCGGTGCTGCTGACGAGGTCGGGTGCCCTGCCGGATGCGGTGAAGGCCGAGCTGCGACGCCTGAAGCCGGAGCGGATCGTCGTGCTGGGCGGGAGCGGCGCGGTGAGTGCGCAGGTCGAGGCGCAGTTGGCGCAGTACGCCATCCCGTAGCCGGTGTTCAGCGGCGCCGTTCAGGCAGAACCGGGCGGGCGACGTGCCCGCCGGGCGACGCCGCGCCGCTGACCCACCCGATGAATGTCTCCAGGGGGCCGCGCCGGTGCAGCAGCGCGAGCACGACTCCGATCAGCAGCACCCCGGCGAGCTGCAGGAGGAAGATCGCGGCGCCTCGCCGGTACCACGGCGTCCCCTCGCCGTCGGCGGCAGCGAGAGCGGCATGGTGCAGGGCGCCCGTGACCACGACATGCGTCGTGTAGATCGTGAGCGGTGCTGCCCCGGCGGCCCGCACCGACTCCAGCGCAATACCGGGATGCCGCGCGCGACCGTCGACCAACGCCACGAGGATGCCGATCACGAAGCACGCCCCCGCCACTGTCCGCAGCATGTCGGCGGGGTTGCCGCTGTGCGGGGTGGGGATCCACAGCATCCACGGCTCGGTCCCGAGCGGGGCGCCGTACCCTGACCTCAGCAGCTGCTCGGGCACGCCGACCATCGCGGCCACGGCGATCCGTCCGCCGATGGTGAGGAGGAGGTACACGAGCAGTCCGCCCATTCCCAGGTGCATGCTGGCCGTGCGCAGTCGCCCGTCGTCGCGCGCGGCGAGCAGCATCCGGGCGATGAGGATGCCGGTGAGCATGTACGCGACCCAGGTGATGGCGGGGTAGTGGCCGGTGATCAGCAGGTCGCGTGCCGCGCGCGCGATCTCTGCGCCCAGATCCGCGGGAGGCGGCGTTCCTGCGCCGCGCACCTGCAGGTTCACGACGGCGCCGAACAGCCACAGCAGCCCTGCGCCGCCGGCGACCACCCACGAGGGCAGCAGCAGTGCGGGCCCGGCGATGATCATCGCGATGCCGTAGTACGTCAGGACGACGCTGATGGGCCCGTCGATCGGCAGCAGGAGGGTGCCGATGAGCGAGATGAGGATGCCGCGGATCGTGATCGTGAGCAGCATCCGCCCGGTGCGGGTGATGCGGCGGGTGAGCAGCACAAGGCTCACACCGCCGAGCACCGCGAAGGTTGTGGCGGCCGTGCTGCTCACGGTCGCGGCAAGGAATGCTCCGACGGCCGCGTCGAGATCGGATGCCGACGGGTCATCGGCGAGCGGAACGATGAGGTGCGCGCTCATCATTCCGACGATGGCCGCGAAGCGTGCCAGGTCGATGCCGACGAGGCGCGTGTCCGGCGTCGGCGCGGAGCCGGGTGCCGTCATCGCCCCATCCTCGCATGGCGCCGCCGCACGTCGGTCAGCGTGCGAGGTATGCGCTCAGAGCGTCGGAGCCATCGCGCGGCGTGAACCCCGACGCCTCGATCTTCGCCAGGTCGAGCACGCTGTTGTGCGGACGAGGGGCGATCGTCCCCGCGGCGTCCGCGTAGTACTCCGCCGTGCTGACCGGGGTGACTCGTGCGGGGTCGTGCCCGGTGAGGCGGTACACCTCGCGCGCGATGTCGGCCCGCGCGCGCGGTTCCCCCGAGCCCGTCAGGTTGTACGTTCCGTACGGCGCACCGCTCTCGAGCAGGTGGCGGATGCCGGCGGCGAGGTCATCGGTGAACGTGAGTCTGCCGATCTGATCGTCGACGACGCGCGGGTCGATGCCGCGCACGGCGAGCGACGCCATGGTGCGCACGAAGTTGGCCCCTTCGCCGATCACCCACGAGGTGCGCACGACGTAGTGCCGCGGTGCGGTGGCGACGGCGAGGTCGCCCGCCGCCTTGGACTGCCCGTAGACGCCCAGCGGTGCGAGGGGCGCATCTTCGGCGTAGGGGCGGTCGGATGCCCCGTCGAAGACGTAGTCGCTCGAGACGTGCACGAGGGTGATGCCGTGTGCTGCCGCGATTGCGGCGAGGCGTGCCGGTGCCGTCGCGTTGACCGCCCAGGCCAGAGATCGGCCATCGGCGGTCTCAGCGGCATCGACCGCGGTGAACGCCGCGGCGTTGATGATCGTCGAGAACTCACCCCAGCGCCGCGCGCTCTCGAGATCCTCTGCGAGCAGGTCGAGGGTCGCGATCGTGGTGTACTCCACGTGCGCCTCGTCACCGTACAGCGCGTGCAGGGCTCGCCCCAGTTGACCGTCAGCGCCGATGACCAGCATCCGTCGCGGCGGGACCGGAGTGACGTCGGCGAGCCTCGGGTGCGCTCTGTCCTTATCGGAGATCTCCACGTGGGAGAGGGGGATGGGCCACTCGATAGCCGCCGTCTCATCGGCGAGGTTCAGGAACGAATAGGCGGCATCGGGCGACCAATGGTCGTTGACCAGGTAGGTGTAGGCGGTATTTTCCTCGAGCGTCTGGTACGAGTTGCCGACGCCGCGGGGCACGAAGATCGCCTTGGACGGGTCGATCTCAGCGGTGAACACGGCGCCGAAGCTGGGGCCCTCGCGCAGGTCGACCCAGGCGCCGAAGATGCGACCGGTCGCGACCGAGACGTACTTGTCCCACGGCTCGGCATGGATGCCGCGGGTGGTGCCCACGGCGCCGTTGAACGAGATGTTGTTCTGCACCGGACCGAAGTCGGGGAGTCCCGCGGCGGTCATCTTCTCGCGCTGCCAGTTCTCCTTGAACCAGCCGCGACTGTCCCCGTGCACGGCCAGATCGACGACGAGCAGACCGGGGATCGGCGTCTCAGTGATCATGCCGGCCCCACAAGCCGGCCCCCTGAGCCTGTCGAAGGACACTGTCCGGCGGTCACTGTCCGCGCTCCGCGTAGAAGGCCTCGGTGGCGTCCTTCGACGGCGCCCACCAGCTCTCGTTCGCGCGGTACCAGTCGATCGTCGCGGCGAGCCCTGCCTCGAAGTCGGCGTACTGCGGCTCCCAGCCGAGCTCCGCTCGCAGCTTCGACGAGTCGATCGCGTAGCGCAGGTCGTGGCCGGCGCGATCGGTGACATGGTCGTACGCGTCAGCGGGCTGCCCCATCAGGGTGAGGATCAGCTCGACGACCGTCTTGTTGTCCTTCTCTCCTTCGGCGCCGATGAGATAGGTCTCGCCGATGCGGCCATCCTCCAGCACGCGCAGCACGGCAGAGGAGTGATCGTCGGCGTGGATCCAGTCCCGCACGTTGAGCCCCGCGCCGTACAGCTTGGGGCGGATGCCGCGGATCACATTCGTGATCTGCCGGGGGATGAACTTCTCGACGTGCTGGTAGGGCCCGTAGTTGTTCGAGCAGTTCGAGATCGTCGCGCGCACTCCGAACGAGCGAACCCATGCCCGCACGAGCAGATCGGAGCCGGCTTTCGTCGACGAATACGGCGACGAAGGGTTGTACGGCGTGGCGTCGGTGAACTTCGCCGGGTCGTCGAGCTCCAGATCGCCGTAGACCTCGTCTGTCGAGATGTGGTGGAAGCGCACGTCATGCTTCCGCACGGCCTCGAGCAGCGTGTAGGTGCCGATGATGTTCGTGTCGAGGAACGGCCGCGGGTCGTGCAGCGAATTGTCGTTGTGCGACTCGGCGGCGTAGTGCACCACGGCATCCGTCTGCGAGACCAGCGACTCGACGAGCGCGGCATCCGTGATGTCGCCGCGCACGAAGGCGACCCGATCCTCGGGGAGCCCCGCGAGGGAGGCGAGATTCCCCGCATACGTGAGCTTGTCGAGCACCGTCACGCGGTGGTCGGTGTGGGCGACGAGATGGTGCACGAAGTTCGAGCCGATGAACCCGGCACCGCCGGTGACCAGCAGCTTCATCGATCGCCCCGCTCGAGCAGGCTCAGCAGGTAGGACCCGTAGCCGGATTTCACCAGCGCCTCGGCGCGAGAACGCAGGTCGTCATCCGAGAGATAGCCATGTCGCCAGGCGACTTCTTCCGGTGCGCCGATCTTCATGCCGGTACGGCGCTCGATGGTCCGCACGTAATCGGCGGCATCCGTCATCTGATCGAACGTGCCCGTGTCGAGCCACGCCGTCCCGCGGGGGAGCACCTCGACGTGCAGCGATCCAAGTGCCAGGTACTCGCGGTTCACGTCGGTGATCTCGTACTCGCCGCGCGGTGACGGCTGCAGCGCGCGGGCGATGTCGATCACGTCGTTGTCGTAGAAATAGAGCCCGGGCACGGCGTAGTTGCTCTTCGGCTGCGCCGGCTTCTCTTCGACCGACACGGCCGTGCCGGAGTCGTCGAACTCGACCACACCGTATGCCTGGGGGGATGCGACCCAATAGGCGAAGATCGCCCCGCCGTCGACCGTCGAGAAGCGCTTGAGCTGCGTGCCGAGACCAGGACCGTAGAGCAGGTTGTCGCCGAGCACCAACGCGACGGAATCCGATCCGATGAAGTCGGCCCCGATGGTGAAGGCCTGCGCGAGTCCGTCGGGGGAGGGCTGCTGCGCGTAGCTGAGCGAGATGCCGAAACGCGAGCCGTCGCCCAGCAGCCGCTCGAAGAACGGCGCGTCGACGGGTGTGGTGATGATCAGGATGTCGCGGATGCCGGCGAGCATCAGCGTCGACAGCGGGTAGTAGATCATCGGCTTGTCGTACACCGGAATGAGCTGCTTCGAGACGCCGAGCGTGATCGGATGCAGTCGGGACCCCGAACCCCCGGCGAGGATGATCCCCTTCATGCCTATATCTTGCACGATCAACGGCTCGCGCCGCTGGCCCAGCCGACAACTGGCTCCAGCGGGCCGTGTGCACCCGTGGGTTCACGCGTCATCCTCGCGCGGGAGGCTGGGGGGATAAGCGGTGAGTCCGACGTCAGAGCGGGGTCAACCGACCTTTGCCGTAGCCTTCGACCGGCGCCGTGGCTTGGCTTGCGCCGCCGAGAGCTCGGGCGCGGCCTGCTCGGCGATGTGCTTCGCCCCGTAGGTGTACGCGCCGTATCCGTAACTGTCAGGCCCCTTGGTCGGCAGCATCGTCACGACGGTGCCGAGCAGTTCGACCCCCGCGGTGGCCAGCGAGCGCACGGCGCCCGTGAGCTCCTGCTTCTTCGTCTTGCCCGATGCCGCGACGAGTATCACACCGCGGGTCTTCTTGCCCAGCACGGCGGCGTCAGTGACGAGCAGCAGCGGCGGCGCGTCGATCAGCACGTAGTCGAAGTACTCGCCGAGGGGCCCCAGCATCTGGGTCATCGCGGCAGAGCCGAGCAGCTCGGCCGGGTTCGGCGGAACGCGTCCGGCGGTCAGCACGTACAGCTCGTTCTGACCCCACTTCTGCAGCGCGTCGGCGACGTCGACGCGCCCGATCAGCACGTCGGTCAGGCCGACGCCGCCCTCGAGCCCCATGTAGTCGGCGACTCGCGGCAGGCGCAGGTCGCCGTCGATCAGCGCGACGCGCGCGCCGGTCTCGGCCAGCGCGATCGCCAGGTTGGCGGTCGTGGTCGACTTGCCCTCACCTGGGCCGGCGCTCGAGACGACGAAGACGCGCGCTCCGCCCTCCACATCGAGGAAGGTGAGGTTGGTGCGCAGCGTGCGGAACGACTCGGCCCGCGGGCTGCGGGGGTCGGCGTGCACGATGAGCGGGCGCTTCTGCGCCTCGGGGTCGAAGGCGATGCCGCCGAGCATCGGCCGGTCGGTGATGTCTTCGAGGTCGTGCAGGGTGTGGATGCGGTTGTCGAGCACGGTGCGCAGCATCGCGACGCCGACACCCAGGGCGAGTCCGAGCAGACCGCCGAGCAGGATCAGCATCCGCACGTTCGGGCTGGAGGCGGCGGCCGGCGCGACGGCCGGCTCGGTGACGGTCACCGTCACGGGGCTGCTCGCGTCCTCAGCCGTGGGCTGCTCGAGCGTGCTCTGTACGACGGCGGCGAAGCTCTCGGCGACGGCGTTGGCGATCGCCGCCGCCTGCTCAGGGTCGCCGTCGGTGACGGCGATGTCGATGAGCACCGTGTTCAGGGGAGTGGTCGCGCTCACTCGCGGGGCGAGGCCGGCGACCGTGGTGTCGAGCCCGAGCTTCTCGATGACGGGGTCGAGCACAAGGGCGGTGTCGACGACATCGACGTAGCTGGTGACCATCTGCCGTGCGAAGGTGGTGCCCTGCACCAGGTCGCCGGTGGCTGCCCCCTCGGTGCGCACCGACACGTACAGCTGCGTCGACGAGACGTACTTGGGCGCCTGCAGCAGCGCGTACCCGGCGCCGCCGACGAGACCGAGCACGAGCAGGATCATCAGAAGGATCCAGTTCTTGTGCAGGATGCGTACGTAGTCGCGAAGCTCCACGCGGGTGTTCTCCTCAGTCTGTGTCGGTCGATACCCGACGCCTTCGATTGTCACACACAAGCGCGGCCGGGCCGGATGCTCAGGCGCTGGCCAGGGCGCCGTAGCCGTATGTGCCGTAGGCGCTCTTGTCTGCTCCGCGGATCGGCAGCATCGTCACGACCGTGCCGAGCACGTGCGAGTCGACGGCTTCGATGCGGGCGGATGCCGCCGCCAGATCATCCGTCGTGGTCGACTCGGCCGCGGCGACGAGCAGCACTCCGGTGGCGATCCGCGAGACGACGGCGGCATCCGTCACCGGCAGCACCGGGGGCGCATCGATGATGATCACGTCGAACGCCGCCTTCAGGTCGTCGGTCAGGGTCTGTATGGCGCTCGACCCGAGCAGCTCGGCGGGGTTCGGCGGCATGGTGCCGGCCGGCAGTAGGAACAGCGTGCCCTGACCCCAGCGCTGCATGACGTCGCTGACGCCGACGCGGCCGATCAGCACGTCGCTCAGTCCGATCGCTCCCTCGACGCCGAATGCCTCGGCCACGCGCGGCTTGCGCAGGTCGGCGTCGACGAGCGCCACGCGGTAGCCCGATTCGGCGAACGCGATGGCGAGGTTCGCGGCGGTTGTCGACTTGCCCTCCGACGGGCCGGCGCTGGTGACGACGAAGACGCCGGGGCCGGTGCCGGGGAAGAGGAAGCGGACGTTGGTGCGCAGGCTGCGGAACGCCTCGGCACGGGGGTCCCGGGGGGCGGTTGCAACAACCAGGGGCCGTGAGGCGATCTGCGGGTCGAAGGGGATGCCGCCGAGCGCGGGCGCGTCGACCGCGGCGTCGACGTCGGCGAGGGTGCGGATGCGGCGGTCGAGCAGCTCGCGCAGCACGGCGATGCCCGCACCGGCGGCGAGCCCGAGCACGGCGCCCAGGGCGAGGGAGAGAGGCAGGTTGGGCGCGGCGGCGGTGGTCGGCACGCCGGCCGGCTGCACGGTGATGACCCGGATGCGGTAGGCGGCGGCCTGGTCGCGCCCTTCGAGCTGGTCGGTGATCACTTCGCTGAAGCTGTCGGCGAGGGCATTCGCGATGCGCGCGGCCTGCCCGGGGTTGGCGTCGCTGACGGTGGCGGTGATGATGACGCCCTGGGTGGCGACGCTGCTGCGCACCTTGCCGGCCAGCTGCGCGGACGTGAGGTCGAGGCCGAGGTCGTCGATGACCGGCTGCAGCACCAGCGAGCTGGTGAGCACGCTGCGGTAGCTCTCGACCACCTGCTTGGCGTAACTGCTGCCCTGGTTCAGCTCGACCGCAGAAGAGGAGGTGCCGGAGTCGACCGCGATCAGCATCCGCGTCGACGCGTCGAAGCGCTGCGGGGTCGTGAGGCCCACGACGGCGCCGGCGCACACGCCGATGATGGTGGCCGCGATGACCACGACGAGCTGTCGTCGCAGCATGCGGATGAAGTCGCGCAAGTCCATGAAGCTCCCCGTCAGCAGGACATCGGGGTATGACCCCGGGTATCGTCTGAGGATATCGGCTGACAGCGCGCCGCATCGGCAGGCGCATGAGCAGGGAGCACGATGAGCACTCTTGACGACCTCTTTCCCGACGGCGCGCTCCGGCGCGAGGAGCGGGTCGTGCTCGACGACCACCACACCACGCGGCGGCTCGGCGAGCTGTTCGGTGACCGCCGCGCCGACCTCGACGTGACGCATCGGGCATCGGATCGGCGCGGGCTGGTCGCGATGGTCAACGGTGCGGCATCCGACGCGAAGCCGCTCTCGTCGGCGCCGCCGGCGCGCGGCACGGGCCGTCGCCCTCGCCGCCGGCCGGATCTGATCAACATCGGCATGGCCGGTGTCGCCGCGATCGCGCTGGTGACGGCGGGCGTGGTCGGGGGAGTGCAGGCGGCCACCGCCAGCCCCGCCGACGACGCGCTGCGCGTGCTGCGCGCCGATGAGAAGACGATCGAGAGCGCGACGGCCGGTCTCGAGTCCTCCCGCACGCGCATCACGTATGCGCTCGCCGACGACGACGCGAAGGCGGCCGCGCTGGGCGCGGCGGTGACGGATGCGCGTGAGGCGGCCGACCCCGCCGACATCCCGGAGGGCGAGACGGACGCGCCCGAAGATGCCGACCGGATCGCGATCGGCGATGCGAAGGCGACGGATGCCGTGCTCGCGGCGGTCGACGCGTACCGCGCCGATCTGAAGGGCTTCGCGCTGCCCGAGATGCCTGCCGCCTATGCGAAGGCCGGCGTCGCCGACGACTCGCTGACCGACGTGGCGGCCGCGATCGATGCGGCACAGCTGCAGTTGACCGCGATCGACCGGGCAAGCGCCGAGGTGCGTCAGGTGCGCACGGCGATCGACGAGCGGCGCGCGGGCTTCGCGACCGCCGTCGCGACCTTCGCGGCGACGTTCCCCGCGGCGGCGAAGACCGCGATCGACGAGCACCCCGATGCTGCGCAGGAGTTCAAGGATGCGGTGACCTCGGCAGCGGATGCCGTGGCCGGCGCCGATCTGCTCACCGACGCGGGGGCGGCGACGCTGGCCGCGTACCGTGATGCGGCGGTCGCGCTCGCGGCCGATCAGGTGCGCATCGAGCGGGTGTGGGAGCGCGAGCGCCTCGAACGCGAGGAGCGCGAGCGGCAGGAGCGCGAACGCCAGCGGCGCCAGAACCCGGTCGTGCCGAACCCCGGCGAGACGACCGCTCCGCCGACCGATCCGACGGACCCGACCGACCCCGACGAGCCCACCGGCCTCTGACACCTCGCCCCGATGTCTGAGCTACGCGCGAAGATGTGGAAGAATTTCATGCAGGGTTATGCATCTAGGGGGATCAACTCGTGAAGGCTGAAGAGGCCACTTTTGTCGCGCCGTTCGATCGAGGGGACGTGACGCGGTGGGTGTAGGTGCGCCGGCGTGGGAGACCCGCTACGGACGCAAGCTCGTCATCACAGACACACTTGTCGTCGTCTGTGCGGTGTTCGGTGCACAGGTGCTGCGTTTCGGCGCTGCGCCGAGCGATCTTGCGCGGCCGGTGTCATCCGCGTCGCTCGACATCTCGTACAGTGTGATTTCGATCGTGTTAGTGGTCGGGTGGCTGGTCATGCTTGCTCTCGGCGAGAGCCGCAAGCCGCAGAACTTCGGCGCAGGGTCGTCGGAGTATCGCCGCGTGGTGTCGGCGACGTTGATGACGTTCGGCATCTTCGCCGTGCTCGCCTACGCCTCCCGTGTCGACATCGGCCGCGGCTATCTGCTCATCGCCTTACCGATCGGTCTGATCGCTCTGGTCGTGGGCAGGTTCTTGTGGCGTCGGCGACTGCACTGGCAGCGGCGGCATGGGCGAAACGTGTACCGCACAATGCTGGTCGGAGAAGCGGCGAAGGTGCGCCATGTGCACCGGCAGATGCGTGCCGACATCAACGCCGGATTCGATGTCGTGGTCGCAGCCACCAACGAGCCCGGGCGTGTGGCTCACGCCCTCGGCGGTGTCGCGACACGGTCGTATGACGACTTGCTCAGCACCGTAGAAGAGTTCGACATCGACACGGTCATCATCACCGGGGCCGACGATCTGTCACCCGAGCGCCTTCAGATGCTCGGCTGGGAGCTGGACGACCGAAGGGTCGATCTCGTCGTCGCCGCCGCGTTGACTGACGTGGCAGGCCCTCGCATTCACATGCGGCAGGCGGTCGGATTCCCGTTGATCTATGTCGACTATCCGAAGCTGACGGGCTTCAAGCGGTTCATTAAACGTCTGTTCGACATACTCGGTTCCTTGGTGCTCATCGTGCTGCTGTCGCCTGTGATGCTTGCGACCGCATTAGCAGTCAAGCTCACCAGCCCCGGCCCGATCTTCTACTCGCAAGAGCGCATAGGCGTCAGAGGTCAGCCGTTCCCGATGTTCAAGTTCCGATCGATGGTACAGAATGCTGACGATCAGCTTGCATCTCTGCTCGATGCTCAAGGCACCAGCGACAAGCCCCTGCATAAGATCGAGAATGACCCTCGGATCACGCCGGTCGGCCGTTTCATCCGTCGCTATTCGATCGATGAACTGCCACAGTTGATCAACGTGCTGATCGGGACGATGAGCATGGTGGGGCCGAGGCCGCAACGAGACGCCGAAGTAGCGCTGTACGACAAGCACCACCATCGCCGTCTGCTCGTGAAGCCTGGAATCACCGGTCTTTGGCAGGTGAGCGGTCGGAGTTCGCTCGCTTGGGACGACGCGATTCGACTGGATCTCTACTACGTGGAGAACTGGTCTCTCGTCGGTGACCTGGTGATCCTATCGAGGACGGTACGCGCGGTGATTGCTGCTGATGGCGCGCACTAGCGATGCGTGCAGTCAGGCACACCGTCGCGGTCACGTCACCGAGAACTCGGGCACCTTCGTGATTGACCGTGCGACTGAAGGTCCTGCGCACTCGGGAACTCATGGTGCGGTGGACTTGGAAGTTACGCTGTGAGAAGAAGGACGCGCGTTCCGTCGCGCTCGGGAGTAGCGGGGAGTTCGTGAACATATGCATATAGTCGTGGTCGGCACAGGATACGTGGGCCTTTCCAACGCGGTCATCCTTGCGCGGCATCATTGCGTGACGGCGGTCGATATCGATGCGAGGCGGATCGCGCAGATCGCTGCGAAGCAGTCGCCCATCGCCGATGTCGAGCTCGCGCACTACCTGGCGCACGAGCAGCTCAACCTCACGGCGACTGTGGATGCAGATGCCGCTTACGCAGATGCTGATTACGTGGTGATCGCCACGCCCACGAACTACGACGTGGACTCCAACCACTTCGACACGTCGACTGTAGAGTCAGTCACGGCGGCCGCACTGACAGTTAATCCTCGTGCGCGGATCGTGATCAAGTCCACCATTCCAGTGGGCCTTACCGAGGTTCTGCGAACGAGACACCCCGAGGCAACTATCCTGTTCTCGCCGGAGTTCCTGCGCGAGGGGCGCGCGCTGTACGACAACCTGCACCCCTCGAGGATCATTGTGGGTGATCGTGGAGGCGCCGGCCGTGAGTTCGCGCAACTCCTGCTCGAAGGCAGCCTTGAATCCGACGTACCGGTGCTGCTCACCGAGGCGACCGAAGCCGAAGCGATCAAGCTATTCTCGAATACGTACCTGGCCTTGCGCGTCGCCTACTTCAATGAGCTGGACACATATGCGGCGTCGCGGGGGTTGAACTCCGCGCAGATCATCGATGGCGTCGGCCTGGACCCACGCATTGGCTCGCACTACAACAACCCGTCATTTGGTTATGGCGGCTACTGCCTGCCGAAGGACACTAAACAGCTGCTGGCGAACTACGAAGACGTTCCGCAGAACCTGATCGCGGCGATCGTGGACGCGAATCGCACGCGCAAGGATTTCATCGCTGAGGACATCCTGGCCCGTAACCCAAACACAGTCGGTGTCTACCGACTGATCATGAAGGAAGGATCAGACAATTTCCGTGAGTCAGCGATCCAGGGCATCATGAAACGGATCAAGGCCAAGGGCGTTCCGGTGATCGTCTATGAGCCGACCCTGCAGGACGCGGAGTTCTTTCACTCCGAAGTGGTCGGAGATCTTGACGACTTCAAGCGACGCTCCGACGTGATCATCGCGAACCGAAGCATGGCTGTGCTGGACGATGTCAGCGAGAAAGTCTACACGCGTGACATCTACGGACGCGACTGACCGCGGTCACTGCGCAGCGCTTCGGCTAGGCTCTTGAGGGGCGTCCGACTTCCAGATGCGTCTCAGTTGGTCAAACGATCCTGCGCGGATCACCTCACCCGTCGCCCGCGAGCCGGAATGGAAAATCATTGATTCAAGACAATGACAGAGCACCGATCCTCAGCGTGGTGATCACGGTCTACAATATTCGCCGAGACTGGACCGAGGTCTCGATCGATTCTATCCTCGCCTGGCATCACGATCTAGAGATAGTGATTGTGGATGACGGGTCGACGGACATCGCACTGCTCCAATACCTGCAGGCGAGAGCGGGGGACGATCCGAGGGTTCGATACGTCAGGCAAGAAAACGCAGGTACTGGAGCTGCAAGAAAGCTCGGCGTCGAGCTCGCAAAGGGGCGTTGGGTCACGCTCATGGATCCGGATGATTACATGTTGCCCTCGGAGAGCGTCGTGGAGGCGCTCACTGCATCGAACGACAAGGACTTGATCCTCGCAAGCGCGATCGGCGTCGATGCGGACGGGACGACGCATCGCGAGACCTATTCGGTCGATCGACTGGGTGATTCCCCCTCGGCGGCAGATCTCGCAACGGAGCTGATGTCGATCTATCTGTACGGACGGGAGTCTGCCGCCTTCTTGCTCGGCGTGCCCTGGGCGAAGTTCTTTCGGACATCATGGCTTCGCGCACAGGACGTCAACTTCGATCCACGCGTGGTCAAACGCTCAGACGCAGAATGGCTCCTGCGCACCTTCACGCGGGAACCGAGGTCGCTCGCGATCGATGAACCGGTGGTCGCGTACCGACTGGGCGTAGGCTACTCCGGTGCTCAGCGCTACCGGGAGGGCACAGTTGCTGGATACGAAGTGCTGCGGGCTACGGCGGAGTCGGTGCCGGGCGTTACGGAGCAGGTGCGGCAGCTCTATCGATTGGAGCTCGTGAAGGACGGCATCAATAGCATATTCTCGAACCCCCATGCGCCTAAGAACGTGCGGACGCGCGCGGCGTATCGGTCGTTTCGCCGGAAATTCGCAGTCTCTTACCCGCTCCTTAGAAGCAAAGCCCTCCGTGAGGCCTCTCTAGCACGCAAGGGACTCTACCTCGCGATCCGGAGCGGATCTTTCATGCTGGTGTTGGCGCTTCGAAGCTTGAAGAAGGTACGTCCCGTAGGTGGCCGGTGAACCATGGATGACGGAAGCTCGGGTGCCCGCGGTGCGGATATAGGACAGAGTAGTTGAGTTGGACACGATAACTGTTCTCGTAGCAGTCTCAGGTGCGTTGCTCGCGTGGTTGTTGAATCGGAGCTTCGTCAACCCGATCACGTTGGTGCTGCTCATTTTCGCCGTCGTCGCCTATCTGCCGACTCTGCATCTCTTCGGACTCTATGAATTTTCCGATCTTGCCTTTAGGATCGTTCTCGCCGGGATCGTTTTCATCCTTGTTGGGTTTCTGCTCGCCTTTGCGTTCGAAACGATGTCCAGGAAATCGAACGCCGCGAAGAAGCACCGCTTCTCGAAACCTGCAAGGGAAGTCTCATATCGCCTGGCTCGAGTGGCGGCGATCGTCGCCATCGCGGTACTGATCGCCACGCGCATCGCGATTCTCGCTATCCTTCTCAACGGCGGCGGTTTCGCAGCAGTTCGTAATTACTTCCTTGGGTATGGAGGGAACGTTGGATACGCTGATTCGCTAGGCGAGTTGGCTGGGCGTATCATTGTCTCTCCGATCCTTTTCGCGTTGACCCCGATCTTCGTGTATGGATTGGTCGTCGGACCAATCAACAAACGTTTCACGGTCTTGTTCGTCACGGCTGCGACGCTGAACCTGCTGACGACAGGTGGGCGCATCATGTTCGTTTACGCCATCGTGCAATTCGTCGTGCTCTATGCCATCCGTCGCCGGTCCCAAGTGCGGCTGAGTCGAGGCAAGATCGCTACCGTCGTCGTAATGCTGGCGGCCCTGGTCATCGCGGTCACTGTATCGCGCGGGAACGCCGTGCTCTACGAGACCTATACATATTTTGCCATTCCCCTGCCACTGCTCAGCCACTGGGCCGAGTGGGCGGATGCGGCGCAGGTACGCACTCATGGACTTGCATTTACCTACGGAATCGTGACCCTGATTGCGAACCTCGCCGACCTGTTGGGCAGTTCGATCGGCGGGGACGTGGCCGATGCTGTTGCTGCGCCTCAGGTGAGCTGGGTCGAGCTCCTCCCCGGACGCCCTTTCAACGCGTTCGTGACGATGTTCTATTATTTCTACCTCGATTTCCGGATCCCGGGTGTCATACTCTTCAGTTTCTTGTCCGGCTTCATCGCCCAGCGGATCTACGGACGTGCCAAGTACGCGGGCGACACCTGGTCAACGCTATTGTTCTTGCTGGTACTGCAGGGTGTGGTCATGTCGTTCGTGCGTTGGCAGCCAACGGATGGCGCCTATGTGCTCGCTTTCGTCGTACTGTGGATCTTGACCCGGCGGCGCACGCGGGAACCGAACTCGCAGGCGTCACGCACCGACGACGGCGCTGCGATCGACCTGCGTCGCAATACGGCGTCCTAGCTCGATCGCGGGCTTCTCGATGATGAACCAACTGCACATCGCCAGCGGCGCCGTGCACAGGATCGCTAGAGCCGCATTCTGAATAACGGTCATGCTTCCGAATGCGTGCATCAGCAACTGCTGCACTGGAAAGCCATAGATGTACACGCCGTAAGAGATGTCATTGCGCAGTCGGAGTCGGGGGTGGCTGACGAGTCCTCCGATGCCCAAGATCGCTACCGCAGTGATCGGTGCGTGAATCAATTCGCGCAACGGTACGAGGCCCTGCATCCAAGGCATTGCAGTGACAGTGATCAGTACGAAACTCACGACGACACTTGGCCATCCGATGCGGATCCAGTCGCGTGACTGATACGCCACGGCACCGACGAGGAAGAAGAGGGTGAAGCGTCCGACGCGCTCGGCAACTTCGATGCCTGACAGCGGGCCGATGGTGGCTAGCACGAGTAGCACCGAAATTCCCAGCGCTGTGGGTAGCATCCATCGGTGCCTCGCTGCGCCACACAGCCCGAGTCCGAGGATCATAATGTAACAGCTGAACTCCCACGCAAGCGTCCACAGCGAAGCGTCCCAGGATGTCTCGTAAGGCACGCCCGACGGGGAGTCGCCGATGGTCCACTGCAGCATTGCGAGTGAGGCATTGCGAAGGACATAGAGCGGGGCGGCTGGATCAGTGAGTTGCGCCATCCACGATTTCCCGTGGAGTGCGGCTGCGACGGGGGCGAACACGAATGCTGTCATTGCGAGGCATACCCAAAACGCTGGATATATTCGCGCGACTCTGGCTATCAGAAAGCGTCGCGGACTCGGAGTGCGGACCCATGATCCCCAAATGAGAAAGCCCGACGCGGCGAAGAACCCATTGACAGCCCAGTCGCCGATCGGGGCGTACAGCACGCGCCCCACCGGATCGGAGCCAGTCACAGGGAACGCATGCTCGACGATCACTAGTGACGCGAGTAGAAGCCGTACGACGTTCAGCGAATTGGCCCGCCCCGGCGCGTACAGTTCGGCCAGAGTACGGGTACTACTGCGCACGGCCCGATACTTTCCGCTTAAGCAGACTGAAGGCCTTCTGAACCTTCGGCTCGCCTTCGGTGTTGACGACTCGTGCGTAGTGAATCCTAAGGGAGTCCTGGTGTGCACGCGCCCACACGTTTAGTAGACGTTCGCCGAGGTAACCAAACGTCCGCTGCTGGTAGTCGCTGCGCGATTCGTTGTCTATGGACTTGGATGCATCTTCGAGCACGGCAAACAGCCATGAGGCTATGTCCTCGAAGTTCTGCCTCGATGTCAGGAACATGTTGTAGAGCGACAGTTGTCTGCCCTTCATGACGTGTTCGAATGCGTCGCTGTAGCGGGGAGAGAGACGACTGATCGTCTCTCTCAGCACGTCGAGATCTTCACCGTAGTGGCCATGACGGTAGTGGGACTCGATCGTCTCGAGAACGTAGTTGCGGGGCTTTGCCAGGACGAGATCGGCTCTCTTCAGAGCATCAGCGGCTTCATCGGACGACATCACCCGGCTTCCACGAGGACCGGCGGCCGTACCGGAGAAGTATCGTCGATAGTGGCTGAGCCCGACGGCGTCAGCGTCGAGATTCTTCCACGCCCAATACAGCGCGGTCAACTCGCAGTAAGCGCGGTTGAGCTCGGAAATGTTCTGCCCTTCGGCATCCGACTGGTATCCGAGATCCGCTTCGGCGAGCACGCGCCCAACCTGCACGGGGAGGTACATGGCATCGACGGGCATCGGCGCATGCTTGTGGGCAGCGACGAGCATCCTGATCTGGTGAGATGTCACTAGTCGAGTCTATGAGGTCTTCGTTGTAGGTCGGAGGTGCGAGGATTGTATGAGAAGCACAGGAAGGTAAGCAGACATGGCACGGGTTGTGGTTACGGGGCATGCGGGGTTCATCGGGTTCCACGTTGTGCAGGCCTTGCTTGCGCGCGGCGACGAGGTGCTGGGCATCGACGCCATGACGGACTACTACGACCCGGCGCTCAAACGTGCGCGGTTGGCGCAGCTCAACGGACGTCCGGGGTTCGCGCATCATGAGTTCGCGCTGGAGGATGCCAACAGGCTTACAGAGACGATCGAAGGGTTCTCCCCGGCGCTGATCATTCATCTTGCGGCGCAGGCGGGTGTGCGCTACAGCCTGGAGGCTCCCGCAGCCTATATCCAATCGAATGTTGTGGGTACGTTCAATCTGCTGGAGGCAGCCCGCACGGCCAAGCCGGCCCATTTGATGCTGGCGAGTTCGTCCTCTGTCTATGGCGGGAATCACAAGGTGCCGTTCGCGGAGACGGACCGTGCAGATGCGCCGGTGAGCCTATACGCGGCGACGAAGAAGGCCACTGAGGACATCGCTCACTCGTACTCGCATCTTTGGAGCCTGCCGACGACGGCGTTCCGCTTCTTCACGGTCTACGGGCCGTGGGGAAGGCCGGACATGGCGCTCTTCAAGTTCGTCAAGGCCGCGCTCGCCCAGGAGCCGATCGACGTATACGGCATGGGCCAAATGCGCCGGGACTTCACCTACATCGACGACCTCGTCGATGGGATTCTCCGGCTTGCTGATGTCCCCCCTGTGCTCGGCTTACCGGTCGGCGAGTTCGACTCGCTCAGCAGCGTCGCGCCGTACCGTTCAGTGAACATCGGAGGAGGTGCGCCTGAGGGGCTGATGCCATTCATTGAGGCAGTCGAGGCGGCGACAGATGTCAGGCTAAGTAAGCGGATCCTTCCGATGCAACCCGGTGATGTCGTGGAGACCTTCGCGGATCCCACGCTACTGCGTGCGCTCGTGGGGGCGGCCCCCGAGACGCCGCTCGCTGAGGGCGTGAAGCGGTTTGTGGAGTGGTACACGGATTACCAGAACGGGTCCAGTCATCCCACAGGATAGCGGCCGTTAGTCGAGAGGCGTTGCCGTCCCGCGGACGATAGCCCCGTCAGGCACGTCTTGAAAGATGTGGGCACCAGCCCCGATTATCGCCCCGGAGCCGATGCGCACCCCGCCCGATACCAGACACCCCGGATAGAGCTTTGCCCCGCTGCTGATGGTCGGGTACTCATTGCGTCTGTTCGCACCGAGAGTGACGCCCTGGTAGATCCAGGTGTTGCCCTGCAATTCGACGCCCATCCCGATGACGATGCCGATGGGGTGCGGCAGGACTATGCCGCCGCCGATCTTCGCTCCGCGACTGGCATCGCAACCGTACGCCAGTAGAAGATGATTCCTGAAGATCTTGCCCAGGATCCCGCCTCGGGCCGCGAGACGCATATAAGTTACGCAGCGGATGCCGGGATTCGCGAGCCACTGGCGCAGTACGGAGTAGTGCGTGCCGTTGGAACTGTTCGTATAACACACGTCTTCGCGGAGCAGCTTGAAGCTCATCGGGCGGCCTCGTCTCGGCGGACCGCGATTGTACGATTGAACGATCGGGTGTCGCCTTCCGAGCGCGATGCAGAGGTAGATCGACGTAGAACATCCGAAGGAGGCGTACGTGAACAGGTGTGGCTTGGCAGTCCCCGGGCTTGCGGGGTGAGTGGGATTCGGAGCCGGCTCACCACGCTCGTCGCACTCGCAGTGGGCGCCGCCCCCGGTTTTCTGCTCCCCGTGGTGATCACCTGGAAGCTGCCTGTTGTGTCGGGGGCCGCGCTCATACTGGCTGTGTCTCTCACGCAGATAGCGTATAACGCGATCGCAGCGGCCCATGAGACGACCGTTCTGGTGAATCTCGGACGACTGTACGGGGCGGACGCTCAGGTGTCGCGGATTTCGTTCGGTCCGCTGATGAGCCGCGCCGTGACGCGGGTCGGACCTGTTTTACTAGGCAGTGCAACGGTGTTGGTGCTGGCCGCGGGGCTGCTCTCGCCGGACATCTCGATCGGCTTATTGTTTCTGCTTTATCTGCCGCTTCTGGCAGGACTCATTCTCCAGGTAGCGACGACTAGCCTCAGTGCCTACCTCTATGTATCGCGGCGACTCCCGTCTGTGTACGTTGCGAATGTGTTCCTGGGTGGCCCGAGTGTGATCTGCGTACTGGTCTGGCAGGATCCGTTCGTCGTATCTATCGTTTATGCAGCGGGCCAAGCGTTGCGCTGGGCATTCCTTAGTTGGCGGGTGCAGGCCACGCAACGAGGGGCGGCAGTAGCCGACGACGCCGTCGTGGAGTCGCCGACGTGGCGCGAACTTTCGCCACAGGTCGTGTCGAGCGCCGCCGGTCAGGCGATGCCGGTGCTCGTTCAGGCGCTCCTCACTATCGCTGGTGCGGAGGCCGTCGCGATCGGTGCTATCGCGCTTCGCGTCTGGGGAGCCGCGTGGCAGGTGGGCGTGTCGACTCTCGCGATGCCGGAGACGGTGACCCTGACGAGACGGCTGTCGGAGTTTCGGTCCGCCGCGCGGACTCGATGGCTGGATCGACGCGCCATGCACCTGGCAGCAGCCACGCTGGGTGTGACTGGACTTGGCGTAGGTGCGGTCTGGCTGGTCGCGTTCGCGTTCGCGGACGACCTTCCTGCCGCCATTGCGTCGGGGCTCCTCTGGTCGATCGTGGCGCTCCTGGGCCTGCCTGGAGGAATGCTTGGGTTCTGGGCGGGGCGTGGGCTTGTCGCAGTCCGTGCGGGGGTGTGGCTACCGCTGATGATTGTGATCGCGTTCATTGTCGGTGCGCTCGTGTGTCTTCTCACCGTCCCGACGCTTGGCGGACTCGGTGCTCTCGTCGCACAGGCATGCGCGTTCACCGCGCAGGGCGTGGCGACGTACTGGATGTTCCGCCGCATGGCGGCACAGGAACAGGACTAATACCCACTCCTGCCGCAGACGCGTTGAGAACCACCGTGAGGACGTCGCGCTCCTGAACGCAGCGACGAACGTCTTTGCAGGGAACTTGATCCCCGCATCTGCTGATGACGCGGACCCCGAGCGGTAGTTCCTGCTCTCAGCGAACAGGACTGACCGCAACCCGCACTACCCGTGCGACCTCAGCCACCGCCGGTACGAGTTGTGAGGCCGAAAGCTCGTAGGTGTTCTGCGATCGACGGTACGGGTCGATCACGTCGTCCTCGTCGGGAGCAGCGGGCGCCATGCCGCGCTGACCAGCGACCAGCCGGGCGAGTGCTCGCAGGCGGTCGCCCGGGTCGGATCCTGCCGAGCTCACTCCACGTCGCACGTCATCATCGCTCAGCGTCGCCGCCAGCCGGGCGAACTCGCGCACCGTGAAGGTGCGGTGCAGCGCCGCCGGTGACAGTTGCACAGTGTGCGAGCGGTGCTCCCGCGCCATCGCGAGCACCAGATCGCTCTCGTCGAGATGGGCAGGGGTGAGCAGGCGTGCGCGATGCGCGGCGGCATCCGTCGGGTCGCTTCCGTGGTGAACCGCGAGCTGCTGCGCCTGGTCGGTCATCTCGTGATCGACGAGCGCCTGGGTGCCCGCACTGTGCACGCGCACTCCGAGGTCGCGCAGTGCCTGTCGCAGCAGGACTTCGCCCATCGGTGAGCGGCAGATGTTGCCGGTGCACACGGTCAGAATCGTGCCGCGGTTCCCGATAGCAGCGGACGTCGCGGCGGCCGCAGGCGCGGTGGCCGGCGGCGGCACGTCGACGGGCAGCGGCGGCTCTCCGCGCGCCATTGAATCGCGCAGCCGACGCAGCGCGGTGCGGCTGATACGCGGCCTGATGTCGCCGTCGGGATCGATCATGATCTCAGGGTAGAGCGCCGCAATCCGCGCAGGCTGAGCGCCACGAGCACGAACACCGCGCCGACGATCGTGCCTAGCGTGTTCGACACGATGTCGGAGATCGCAGGAAAGCGCGAAGGGATGCCCCACTGCACGCACTCGATCGTCACGGTGGTCACGAATCCGATCAGCGACACCGCCCACCACGGCAGGCGCGGCCAGCCCAGACTGAGGAGCAGACCGAGGGGGACGAACAGGGCGACATTCGCAAGGAACTCGAGTATCGGGTAGCCGATCGAGAACGGCACGCGCGGGTCGAGCAGGTGCGCGACGTAGCCCACAATGCCGGTCACCTTGCCCGCTTGCGATGCGGGAAGCCAGGTGATCAGGAACAGGCAGACTACGTAGGGGAGCAGCAAGACGTTCGGTGCGAGTCGGAACAGCGGGCGGCTCGGGCGGTGGGGGAGCCAGACGTAGACGGGCACCTCGGCGAGCGAGGCGAGGCGCGTCGGAGCGGTCGAAGTCATGAGACCTGAGCGTAGCCCCGGCCGCTGTGCGTGATCGGAGCGCGTCACTGGGCGACGAAGTCGCGGATGCTGCGGGCGAACACCGACTCGCGAAAGCGCGCGGTGAGGGCCATCGCGTCGAACGGTTCCAGCGCAATGGCGGCCGAGATAGCGGAGGCGAGGTCTGCCGGTGCAGTGGACGCGGCCGACACACCACTCACACCAGCGACAAACGTCTCGAGCTGACCACCGAAGGGGCCGGTGACGACGGGGGTGCCCGCGGCTTGAGCCTCGACGGGCACGATTCCGAAGTCCTCGACAGGTGGAAAGACAAACGCGCTCGCCTGTTGCATGAGGGCGAAGAGCAACTCGTCTGATGGAGAGATGACGAAAATGACGGGGACATTCGCTTGTTTCGCGACGTCACGCAATCGAGCTTCGTCGGGGCCACTGCCCACGATCACAACCGGGATCCCGGCCAGATCCGCCGACTCGATCACGCGATCGAGCGCCTTGTACGGCACGAAGCGTGAGGCGCCTAGGACGAACACTTCGGGAAGCGCATCGAGCGTGCGGCGCTCGGCGTCGTCAGTCACCTCTGTTCGCCAGTCGGCGTGCGACTGAATATGGTCGACCGCGACCGGCGGGTGGATGACCACCGCGTCCCGGTCCCAGGCACGCCGGATGCGGTCGCGCACGAACGCGCTGTTCGCGGCGACTGCTACCGGTTCCTGCGCGCGCCGACGGTCCAGCCTGCGAAACAGGGGCGAAACGGCGCGGACGCCGAGACGATCACCTCGTTCATCGAGCTCCGGGTTCCAGATATAGCGTGCCGGAGTGTGTGCGTAGATGTACTTCGGCACATCGCGCCCGAGCTGGCGCGCGTGGTGCGAGAAGACGTACGAGCCGACTAGCATCCACTCGACGTCTTGGTCAGGCTTCAGCATCCGCCACGTCGGCGCCATGAACGGCAAGGCGAGCGCCTTGTGCCGGCGCAGGGGAGTGCGCGCGAGCCATGTCTCGTGCACCGCGCGCCCGGGATAGCGATCAGGTGCGTCGTCCCAGAGGCATTGGATTCCGGCATCCGGAAACGCGCGCGCCATCGCGTCGAGCACGCGCTCGGCGCCGCCTGACTTCTCGATCCACTCGTGGACCAGAAGGCCCGCCACTAGGGCCTTCCCATGCCGTAGTACGTCCAGCCAGCCGCCCGCCAGGCCTTGGCGTCGTACGAATTGCGGCCGTCGATCACGACTCGTTCTCGCACTAGCGAACCCGCGTGCTCGGGGGTGAGCTCGCGACGGTACACGTCCCACTCGGTCACCAGCACGACGGCGTCCGCATCACGCAGAGCGTCGTCGCGTTCGGCCACGTACGTGAGCTGCGGGTGCAGGCGCCGGGCGTTCTCGATCGCCTGCGGGTCGGTGACGATCACGTCGGCGCCGAGCCCGTTCAGCCGCACGGCAACGTCAAGGGCGGGTGAGTCGCGCACGTCGTCGCTGTGCGGCTTGAACGCCGCGCCCAGCACAGCAACCCTCTTGCCATGCACGATTCCGTCGAGTCCTTTGATGACCAGCTGCACGGCGCGTTCGCGGCGCCGCAGGTTGATCGCATCCACCTCGCGCAGGAAGTTCACCGACTCGCCCCGGCCGAGCTCCTCGGCGCGCGCGGCGAACGCCCGGAAGTCCTTCGGCAGGCATCCGCCACCGAAGCCGATGCCCGACCCGAGAAACGGCCGGCCGATGCGCTTGTCGTGTCCGATCGCCTCGGCCAGCAGTGTCACGTCCGCCCCGGTGACCTCGGCGATCTCGGCCATCGCATTGATGAACGAGATCTTCGTCGCGAGGAACGCGTTCGCCGATACCTTCACCAGCTCGGCTGTGGCGTAGTCGGTGACGATGAACGGCGTGTTCTTCGCGACGGCAGGGTGGTAGACCTCACGCAGGACGCCGGCCGCGCGTTCACCCTCTGCCGACTCAGGCACGCCCACGACCAGCCGGTCGGGGTCGATCGTGTCCTGCACTGCCCAGCCCTCGCGCAGGAACTCGGGGTTCCACACCAGCGTCGCGCCGGTCGGCGCCACCCGCTCGGCGAGCTCGGCCGCCGTGCCGACCGGCACCGTCGACTTGCCGGCGACCACGTCTCCCGAACGCAGGTGGGGAAGCAGTGCGTCGAAGGCGGCGTGCACGTGAGACAGATCTGCGGCGTGACCGCTCTGCTGCTGCGGCGTGCCGACCCCCACGAAATGCACCGCCGCGCCCGCGGCGGCCGCCATGTCGGTCGTGAACGCGAGCGATCCCGCACGCACGCCCTCGCGCAGCAGTTCGGGCAGACCCGGCTCGTAGATCGGTGCCTCGCCGCGCGACAGCGCCTCGACCTTGGCAGGGTCGATGTCGATGCCGACCACGTCGTGGCCGATGGAGGCCATCGCGGCGGCGTGCACGGCGCCGAGATATCCGCAGCCGATGACCGAGATCTTCACGATCGGTTCCCCTTCCCCACGTGTCTGATCATCATGGCGCATCCGCGGGTCGCAGAGCGGTGACTTCGCGCGCGGTGGTGATCCGTTCGATCGGTGTTCACCTGCCGGTCGCGGCCATGGCGCCGCCGCCGTCCGCAGTGCGATACTGAGTGCACGCTTGAGGGGGCGGCTATGGGGATGGGGATTCTGCGGCAGAAGAGTCGCTCCGGCATGCCCTCGCGCCTCGGGGACTGGTGGGCGAACGTCTGGCGATGGTGCCTGTTCGCCGTCGGGGTCGTCATCGGCGTGTACCTGCTGCTCGACCGTGGTGTCGCCAACGGCGCCGTGACTGCCGCGGCGATCGGCGTACTCGTGATCGCGTTCGTGTTGACGAGCGCCAAGCCGATGGCTATCGGGCTCATCGCGACGCCTGCGCTGTTCGTGGTCGAGCGGGTCGGACTCGGCGGGGGAGATCTCACCGTCTCAGACGTCGCACTGGCGGGGGCGTTCGCCTCGGCGGTGTTCCTGGGCGACCGCGACATCAGCCCGCCGCTGAAGGCGCTGCTGCGCTTCAACCTCGTCTACCAGTTCGCGACGCTGTTCACCGTCATCCTCAACCCGTTCTCACAGAACACCGTCGAGTGGTTCCACGCCTGGCTGTTGGTCTCGGGTGCGCTTCTCGGCGGATGGGCACTCGGCCGATCGGACAAGGCGCGCGCGGCCTTCATACTCATGCATCTGATGGGTGCCGTGATCGCGCTCGGGGTCATCGTCACGGCCGTGCCGAGCTTTCTCGCGGGGGACTTCCGTGGGGTGTATCCGCACTGGCCCTGGCCGATGCACAAGAACTTCGCAGGCGGGGCGCTCGCGTTCGTCGCATTCCTCGGCTACATGAATCCCGACTGGGCCGCGCTGACCAAGCGCTGGGCGCGCGCGTCGATGCTGCTCGCCGTGGTCGGTCTGCTGCTGACCCAGTCGCGTCAGGCGATGATCGGGCTGGTCGTCGCCGTGCTCGTCCACGTGGTGCGGCGGGGAGCCGCCAAGCACTGGCTCGTGATCACGGCGATCAGCGTGCCCGGTGCGCTGCTGATCGTGCAGAGCGTGATCGAGCAGGTCGAGTCGCAGAACCGGTTCAACTCCGTCTACCAGCGGCTCGAATGGATCCGAGAGGTGTACGCGCTGTGGAAGCACTCGCCGATCGTGGGACACGGGCTCCGATACTGGTACGTCACCCCCGAGGCCGCCTTCCAGCCGCCTCAGGCGGAGCTCGAGGTGCTCGCATCGGCCGGCATCGTCGGCCTGGCTGCGTTCGTCGTGATGTGGATCGGCATCGTCGTGGTTCTATGGCGCGTCGATCCTCGTTTCGGGATGCTGGCGCTCGGCTCGGTGCTGGCGCGCATCACCCAGGCGCAGTTCGACCTGTTCTGGGTGGCCGCGCAGGTGTCGATCCCGTTCTTCGTCGCCGGGATCTGCCTCGGCGCCGAGGCGCTCGCCGTGGCGCGTGGCGAGGCGGACGGCTACTGGAGCGTGCGCACGAAGCCCGGGAGACCGGGACACCGCGCGCGTATGATCAATCGCAATACACATGGGGGTGGGGATGGAGATCCGCGACTATCTGCTCGCGCTGAGGCGTCACGGGATCGCGATCGTGCTGCTGGTGCTGCTGGGGGCCGGCGTCGGCTATGGGTGGGCGGCGATCCAGACGCCGGTCTATCAGGCTGAGGCGAGCGGATTCGCGAAGACCAACGACGGCTCGCTGCCCGAAGGCGGAGTGATCGCCCCGGGCGTGAGCGACAGTCTCGCGCGCGCGAAGATCGCCACCTTCGTCGAGATGGCCACCTGGCGCACCGTCGCGGAGCGTGCCGCAGCCGAGTTGAAGTCGGAGGCGCGTCCGGAGGATCTGGTGCGCCTCATCACGGTCAGCAACCCGACGAGCACCGCGATCCTCAAGGTGACAGCACAGGGCAGCAGCCCCGAAAGTGCGCGCAACCTCGCCACCGCCTGGGTGAACGGGCTGATCCAGACGATCGACGAGACCGAGGGCGATGGCACCGCGGGATCTGCACCGGTGAACATCATCCTCGGTGAGTCCGCCTCGCTGCCGTCGACGCCCAGTTTCCCTGACACCAGGTCGGCGCTGATGGTCGGCGGCCTGCTCGGCCTGGGCGCCGGCATCGCGTTCGCCATCCTGCGAGCGCTCAGCGACCGTCGCGTCCGCCCCGGCGACGCCGTCGAGCAGCGCCTGGGCGTGTCGGTGCTCGGCACGATCCCGGCCGTCGGCGGCATGGAATCGGAACAGCGACTGGTCGACCCGGAGAATGCGACCGGCAGGTCCGGATTCGCGGTCGGCGAGGCGTTGCGCACGCTGCGCACCAACCTGCAGTTCATGGACGTCGATAACCCGCCGCGTCGCATCGTGGTGACGAGCGCCATGCCCAGCGAGGGAAAGTCCACCGTGGCAGCCAACCTCGCGGTCACTCTGGCCGCGAACGGCGAGCACGTGGCGCTCGTCGACGGCGATCTGCGCCGCCCCACCGTCACCGACACGATGGGGCTGGTGCCCGGTGCCGGGCTGACCGACGTGCTCGCGGGGCGTGCCGAACTCATCGACGTCCTGCAGCGGGCGCACGGAACGCCCGGGCTGATCGTGCTCGGCGCGGGTACTGTGCCGCCGAATCCCAGCGAACTGCTCGGCTCGGCGCGGATGCGGCACGTGCTCGACGAGCTGGCGAAACACGCCATCGTGATCATCGACGCACCTCCTCTGCTGCCCGTAACCGACGGGGCGATCCTCACTCGGCAGGCGGACGGCGCCATCCTCGTGGTGACGGTCGGAAAGACCACCTACGATCTCGTCGAGAAGGCGATCGACGCACTGCAGAAGGTGCGCGGTCGGGTGCTCGGTGTGGTGCTCAACCGTGCTCCCCTCACCGGATCAGGGTCGAAGAACTACTACGCCTACGAGTACAGCACCGGGCAGGACGGCGGCGACGGCAAGCATCGCTCGCATCCGGCAAGCGAGCAGGAGCAGCCCGCTCCACGTCCGCGTCGACCTGTCCCGCGGCGCACGCGCGCGGCCGCGCCCGACGCGACGCCCGCTGGTGATGACATCGACTTCGAGCAGCTCTTCGGCGACGACGCGGGGGCCGGGGCGACGCCGCAGCGACCGGCCGGGGGTCGTCGTGCGCCCTCGCCCTGACCTCGGGAGCCAGCGGGCGGATGCCGGGAGTCGGCCGGCCCAGCGCATCGCACTGATCACCTCGTCCTTCGCCCCGCACGTCGGCGGGGTGGAGACGCACGTCGCTCAGGTCGCGGAACGTCTGCAGCAGCGTGGGCATCTCGTCGAGGTGTGGGCGGTCGATCGCGGCATGCGCTCATCGCGCCGATTCCCGCTGCCGGTGCGCTATCTGCGCACGCCGCTGCCGGCTCGCAATCTCGACGGTCTCTACCGCGCGCTGTGGCTGGTTCCCCGCGCTTGGCGGCACTGGCGGCGTGCTCACCGCGAGTTCCGTCCTGACATCTTGGCGGTGCAGTGTTTCGGACCCAACGGCGTCTACGCCGCGGCGCTGCATCGCGCGTTCGGCACCCCCCTGGTGGTCAGCTCGCACGGCGAGACGATGGGCGACGACAACAGCGCGTACCGCTCGCGTCTGCTGCGTCGATCCCTGCGTCGCGCGCTCAGCGAGGCGGCGGCGGTGACGGCGCCGAGCCGCTATGTGCTCGGCGACTTGCGTGCGCGGTTCGGTCTCGACACGGCGGGAAGCGTCATCGCCAACGGAGTCGAGGTCGCAGAAGGTGTGCACTCCGCGGACGCGCCACGCCAGCGGCTCGCGCTCGCAGTGGGGCGTCTCGGGCGTATGAAGGGCTTCGATCTGCTGATCGACGCGTTTGCCGCGGCCGTGCTCGATGATGTTCGGCTGGAGATCATCGGCGACGGTCCGGAACGCGAGGCGCTGCAGCAGCAGATCGACGCGGCGGGTCTAGGGAAGCGGGTGCGGCTCGTCGGCGAGAAGCGTCCGGATGCTGTCGCCCAGCGCATCGCAGACGCCGCCGTCGTCGTCGTTCCAAGCCGGTCGGAGTCGTTCGGCATCGTCGCACTTGAGGCGTGGCGTGGCGGGGCCGCGCTGATCATGACGTCGCGCGGTGGCGGAGCGGAGTTCGTGCAGGACGGCCAGGACGGGATCCTCGTCGACCCCGTCGACCGGGACGCGCTCGCCGCGGCCCTGCGCACGGTGTTCTCCGACGAGGCGCGCAGAGTCGCGCTCGCGCGGGCGGGTTCTCAGCGGGTGGATGCCTTCACCTGGGACGACGTCACCGATTCATACGAGGCGCTGTTCGCGCAGATCGCCGAGAAGACACGGTGAAGTACCACGGCACCCTGCGACGTCGCGGGAGGCAGCTGAGACGGTTCGCCGAGGCGATCGGCGAACCGCAGGCGCGCGGAGGCGCGCTGGTACCCGCCTTCTGGTGGGACGGTCACCCGAACTTCGGCGACGACCTCACGCCCTGGCTTCTGCCGAAGTATGGCATCGTGCCGATCTATCGCGAGCCGCGCGCTGCGAGGCTGATCGGCGTCGGGAGCCTGCTCGAATTCGCAGCATCCGACTACGAAGGCGCGATCTGGGGTGCCGGTCTCATGAACGACGCGGCGCATGCGCTGCCCCGCGCGGCGGCGCTGGCTGTCCGGGGCCCGCTCACGGCGGAGCGCATCGGCCTGCGCGAGGAGCCCGCCTACGGAGACCCCGGCATCCTCGTCGCGCGGCATCTGCCGCGCGCGGCATCCGACGGCCGCATCGTCGTCGTGCCGCACGGACACCACCGTCAGCACCAGCGGCTGACCGCCATGGTCGCGTCCGCAGGCGATGCCGCGCGCGTCGTGAACGTGCATCAACGTGCCGCGCCGGCGGTACGCGAGATCGCAGCCGGACGGGTGGTGATCACCACATCGTTGCACGGGCTGGTCACCGCCGACGCGTACGGCATCCCCGCGGTGTGGACGACGCTGGATCCGCCGCTCACCGGCGGCGACTTCAAGTTCCGTGACTACGAGGCGGCGGTGACGCCGGGGCAAACGAGGTACCGGGCGTTCGACGAGGCGGGAACACTCGAAGGCCTGGCCGACGGCGCGTGGACGGCCGATGCCGCGGTGATCGATCGACTCGGCGACGGGCTTGAAGCCGCTCTCGCGACAGCCGAGCGCCGCGGCACGGAACGGTTCCCCGGAGGCATCCTGCGAGCCCTGCGCGGCTGACTCGCGTCGACGGATGTTCAGCCGCGCCGCAGCACCTTCTTCGCCATCCGGCGCAGAGGGCTCAGAGCCGGCAGCCGTCCGATGCCGCGGATCGCGTGAGACCCGGTCGTGCGCACCCAGGCGAGGGCACTGCGGCGACGATCGGCGGTGCTCCAGTGCCAGCCGACCTCCGCCGCGTACGCACGGATCTCGCGGTGATAGGGGTCGTCCGACGACAGCACCTTCGCGACGAACGCATCACGCCGCCGTGCGTACGGCTCGTATGAGAAGGCGTCGGGGACGAAGTCCTGGAGGTGCCCGGCGATCTCGAGCGTCAGCATCGTGCGCATGCACTTCGAACAGGCCGAGCAGTTGCGCGCCCGTGCCGGGTCGCCGTCCGTGCACACGTCCAGATGCCGCCCCTCGGGCCGGCCGATCAGCGAGAGGGTCTTCTGCACCCGTGTGAGTCCTGAGTTCGCCGAGGCGATCGTCACGGCCGATGTCGACAGCAGCGGCACCAGCATCGTGTCGATGCGGGCGATCTCGCCCGTCTCATCCACCCGGACGTACGGGAACGGGATCGCCGAGGCGAGGTGCAGATGCCCGATCCCGGCGCCGAGCAGATGGGGTACGGCGGCATTGCGCATCGTCACCGACTCGATGAACCCGATTCGCGGGTAATGCTCGTCGATGTTGCTGTCGACCAGGACGAACGGCAGCCCCAGCTCGTCGGCGATGCCGGAGAGCGGCGCTACGCGCACGCGCCACAGTGCCGCGCCGTCGTGTCCGTGCGCGCCGACGTTGTTGTTGAGCAGATGCGTCACACGCAGCGACGCGGGCGCGTCCTCGCCCCAGAGGTATTCGGTGAGGGTGGCGAACGAGTCGACTCCGCCCGAGAAGCCGGTCGCGACGCCGGACGCTCGCGCGGCAGGCGGGGCGACCGCGTCAGCCGTCACCCGGATCGCATGCAGATCGGGATGCTCCATGCGCAGCAGCCGCTGCAGATCGGCGTTGGCGTGGTGCAGCAGGCTGTCGGTCACGATGCCACCCACGTGCAGGCTCAGACCTTCCTTCATCGCGGGCATGAGGAGGCCGACGAGCACATGGTCGGCACGCTCGGAGAGCAGGTCGGCGTAGCGTTCATCGACGGAGAACCACAGCGGCGCGCGGCCGGTGACATCGACGCTCACCCGCACCTGATCGCCGACACGCGTCCGGCTCGGCGGGGCGGTGGTCAGCGCGTGAGTGTCCGTCATCGCAGTGACTCCCAGATACGCGCATGGCCGCGCGCGCTGCGCTCCCAGGTGAACTCGTCGGCACGTGCTCGTGCGGCGCGCAGCATCCGTGCCAGCTCCGGGTCATCGGAGGTCGCGTCGAGGATGCCGGCCGCGATCGATGCGGCACCCGGCTCGACCATGATCGCGGCGTCGCCCGCCACCTCGGGCAGGCTGCTCGTGTTCGCCACCACTGCCGGCACGTTCGCCGCCATCGCCTCGAGAACCGGCAGACCGAACCCCTCGTACAGCGACGGCACGACGACCGCGCTCGCCGCAGCTACGAGGCCGGGCATGGATTCGTCGGGCAGGCGCCCGAGCTGCACGACTCCCGGCATGCCGGCGAACAGCGCGGTACGGCGTGGATGCTCCGGGCCCGCAAGCGCCAGCGTCAGACCCGGGCGCTCACGACGCACTCGCGGCCACGCCTCGGCGAGCGCCGACAGGTTCTTGCGCGCGGCGGCTCCACCCGCGTGCAGCACGTACTCGCCCGCGAGCCCCACCGCCGTGAGCTCGTCCTCCGACAGTGGTGCGGCGTCGAAGTAGCGCGCATCCACGCCGTTGTGCACGACGTGCGGATGCGGGATGCCGAGCACCTCTACGGCCTCGCGCGCGCTGAACTCCGAGACGCAGATCACCGCCGCGGCTCGTCGCAGCTCTTCGACCGCCGCGGGCACCGGGGCGGACTCGTCGGGGAAGCGCCACGCGACGACATCGTGCAGCGTCACCACATCGCCATGCGGGGAGGGCGGCAGCTCCAGTCCCATGCGGTGCGAGACGGTGTCGCCGGCGAACAGCATCCGTCCCACGGCTCGGCGGACTGCGGCGGGCGCCTTCGCGAGTGTGCCCATCGGCAGCCGGCGGTCGCCGGGGAGTGGCGACCGCATCGACCGCACCACGAGTTCGCGAACCCGCCACGGCACGGATGACGTCGCTCCGAGTTCGGACGGCGCGTGCGCGATGATGCGGCGCTCATATGCCTGCGCACCCATCGGATGCGCCGTCGCGATCGTCGCGATGGTGAGCCGCGGGGCGTTCATGATGGTCGCCGCCCTGGTCGAACGCGTCTCACGAGGGCTGCGATGCGGCCCAGCATCCGATTTACTCGGCCGTATCGGCGCTCGAGCACCGCGAGCCGCGCGGCCTGGCGATGGTGCTCGTCGTTCAGCATCCAGTAGCGACGCATGACGTCTTCGACGTGCGCGCCCCAGATCTGCCGGTTGCGCCGCACCACGTCGAGGCTGAGCTCGAGCTTGTCGGCCTCGGTTGTGCGCGCCGTGACCTGCGCGGCATGCCGCCGGTATTCGTACAGCGGCTCGTGCACCACGCGCGCGGTGCGCCCGGTGGCGAGCAGGCGCACCCAGAACTCCCAGTCCTCGCCGAAGCGCAGCCCGGTGGCGAAGCCACCGAGCGCCTGCCAGTCACTCTTGCGGAAGGCGGAGGCGCCGGGGATGAGACTGCCGAAGAGCAAGTCGGTGACACCTTCTACTGCGGGCAGACGCTGGACGAAGTCGAGAGCGCCGAAGAACTGGAGGTCGGTCGATACGATGCCGACGTCACCATCGGCGTCAAGCGTGGCCGCGACGGTGGCGCACAGCGTTGGACGAATGCGGTCGTCACTCCCGACCGGCATCACGTAGTCGGAGCTCAGCGCAGCCGTTCCGGTGTCAAGCGCCACGGAAGTACCGCGGTTCTCGGGATGCCGGACGACGCGGACGCCCTCCGCCTCCCATCTGGCGAGCGATGCGATCGTGCTCGGGTTCGTCGAGCCGTCATCGACGACGACGAGCTCGCAGTCGATGCTCTGGGCTCGCGCTGATGCGACGCACTCGTCGATGTATGCGCCGTCAGTGTTGTAGACCGGGACGACGATGCCGATCGTGCCTGCCCCCATGGTGGCTCCCCTCACCTGGCGACAGTCTATGGCTGGTGAAGGTCGAACTAGTGGTGGCCGTCGATGATGACCCACGACGGGTCGAGTTGGTGCGCATCTGTCGCGTGCTCCATGCGGGCGTGGAATCTCGGCATGACGATCCGAGCGTCGTCGTGCAGCACGTCGGCGATGTAGCCGCCCCAGTACGAGAACGTCGAGTTGGTGCCGATCAGGCGCCGCGCGCTCGAGACGGCGAGGAAGTTGCCTACTGCGCCCCGGGGTTCGTACACCACCTCTTCGGCATGCTCGTGAAGCAGGGCGTCGAGGTTCTGCTCGCACCATTCCGGGTCGTCGGAGACGAGTCGGACGCGCGTGGCAGGGCCGATGAGCCCGAGCGCCTCCTGCAGGTAGCCGACCTGATCGAAGGCGTAGCGCTCGCGCAGGTGGTCCTGCGCGTAGTAATCGCCGCGCCGAACGTTCACGACGACGGTGTCGCTGTCATCGCGCGGGATGCGCGGGACGATCGCGTCGCGGATGAAGCTCTGCAACCCCTCGCGCGAGAACTCCTCGCCGAAACGCTGATTCCAGGAGTGCTCGCCCCAGTCTCGACGGTCGTGGAAGCGGAGCTCGTCGCGGGTCACGGTGAGCTCACGCAACCGGGGGAAGGCTTCGAACCATTCCTGCATCCCGGGCGCCTCGAGCACGCGCCACGGCTGGCCGAGGGCGGACTGCTCGTGCGCGTGCAGCCACAGGTACAGCCAGTTGCCGAACCGCAGCCCGACCGGCGGCGTCATCGTGACGGTGCGGTCACCACGCCGGAACGCATCGGCGGTGACGGTGCGGATGCGGCGGGCACGCCAGGCGAGGTGCCGGGCGATGCGAGCGGGCAGAGCGGTCACGCTGTCATGATATGCCGCGGCCGAGCGCGGCACGGATGCGACCAGCCGCCTCGTCGCGGCGCTCAGGCGGGAGCGGCGCCCACCTCGCCTGGCGCAGCGCGGCGCCTGCGCCCCAGGCGATCCCCAGCACGCTCACTCCGAGACGCTGGATGCCGCGCAGCATCCCTCCCGCGCGGGCGATCGCGCGCAGGTCGGCGGTGACCCACCGACGCAGCAGGGGAGAGCGAAGCCCGTCGTACCGCGCGAGCAGCACCATGTGGTTGCGCCGACCGTACAGCTTGTAGCGCGTGTCGAAGCGGCGCCCCTTCACGTGCTGTGCAGGCAGGTGATCGACGACGGCGTCGGGCACGAAGAGCGTGCGCCCTCCGAGCGCCTTGACGCGCAGGAACATGTCGGTGTCCTCGCGCATGGCCGTGCCCGGGTAGTCATCGCGGAAGCCGCCGAGTCGGGCGAGCATCTCGCGGCGGAACGACATGTTCGCGCCGATGCCGTGGTCGACGTCGAGCGGGCCGTACGGGATCTGCGCGAAGCCGGCGGTCAGCGTGCCGTCGGCGCGCAGACGCCCGATCGGCGTCTCGTACTTCTCCTCGTCCGGCTGCAGATTGCGGGTGCGCCCGGCGACGGCATCCGGATGCCGCTCCGAGGCGAACGCGTCGAGCAGGGCCGGCATCCACCCCTCTGAGATCACGACGTCGTCGTCGAGGAACGCGATGATCTCCCCGTGCGCGTGCAGCAGCGCCTCGTTGCGGGAGCGCGTCATCCATCCCGCGAGTGCCGGGCGATGCAGATAGCCGACCTCCGGGAGCACCGTGCGTGCCGCGTCGCCGCCATCCGCGGCGGAGGCGTCGACGACGATCAATTCGGCACCGGCGGCATGCGCCGCGAGAGACTCGAGGCAGCGAGCAAGGAATGCCGGGCGCTCATAGGTCACGATGCACACGGTGAGCTGCGGGTCAGGCATGCCGCTCAGCATAGTTGCGCACGGGCGATAGGCTCGCCGCAGGATGGGGAGGTGCGGATGGTCGAGCGCAGGGTGACCGTGATCATCCCGACCAACCGTGGCGGGAGCTATCTCGACGAGGCGGTCGCCTCGGTGCGTGCGCAGACCGTGCCGGTGCACGAGATCCTGCTGGTCGACGACGGGTCGCCCGAGCCCGGCCTCGCCGAGACCGCGATGCGGCTCGGCATCCGCCATCTGCGACAGCCGCCGTCGGGCCTGTCCGTCGGGCGCAACACGGGGGCCGATGCTGCGCAGGGCGACTGGATCGCGTATCTCGACGACGATGACGTGTGGCATCCCGAGCGCATCGAGGAGCAGCTGCGAGCGCTCGATGCGATGCCGGAGGCGATCGCCGCCTGCACCGGCGGCTGGTACATGGATGCCGAGGGCAAGACGTTCGGTGAGGGCTGGGGAGCGCCGCAGGCGCGCGCGCGCGACATGATCTCGTACGACGCCCTGCCGCCACGAATCACGACTCTGCTGATCCGGCGCGATGCGTACCGCGCAGCGGGCGGATGCCGCACCGAGATGGAGCCGGCGGAAGACAACGACCTCATCCAGCGGCTGCTGCAGCTGGGGGAGTTCGCCTGCGTCGACCGGCAACTCGTCGGATACCGTCGGCACCGCGGCAACGTCACTCAGCGGGGTCTGGCGGGGCGCGAAGCGAATCGGCGCGTGCTCGACGACCTGATCTCTGGGGCGGATGCTGAGCTGGCCGGGTTGCTGCGCCGTCATCGTCGGGCGTTCCGGCGCTACGCGGCATCCGAGAACCTGGGGGAGTTCATCGCCGCGCGCCGACGAGGTGAGGCGAGCTACGCCCGCAGCATCCTGTGGTGGGGGCTCATGCGTGTGCCGCTGCAGTCGGTCGGGGCGCTCATCCAGCGTGCCCGTCGACGCTGACCGTCAGTCCAGGCGCCCCAGTTCGACCAGCCGGGCGAAGTCGGCGTTCGCCCTGCGCACCTCGTCGAACGTGCCCGCCGTCGCGACGCGACCGCTGTGCAGGAACACGAGCTGGTCGACGTGCCGCACCGTCGAGAGGCGGTGCGCGACCACGATGATCGTCATCGAGCCCTGCAGACGCTGCAGGGTCTGCGAGATCTCGTGCTCGGTCGCGTTGTCGAGAGCTGACGTCGCCTCGTCCAGCACGAGCACCTTCGGGCGGCGGTAGAGGGCACGAGCCAGGCCCACGCGCTGGCGCTGCCCGCCGGAGAGTCTCGTACCGCGGTCGCCGACGAGCGTATCGAGGCCCTCGGGCAGCTCCGCGACGACCTCGTCGAGCAGCGACAGGCGCACGACCTCGTCCACGCGGTCGCGGTCGATGTCGTCCTTCGTGTGGCCGAACGCGATGTTCTCGATGAGAGAGGCGTTCGCGAGGAAGACGTCCTGCGGAACGACACCGAGGGCGCGGTGCCAGCCGGCGAGGTCGTTCTCGATCGGCTCGTCGCCGCAGCGGATGTCGCCCGACGTGGGGGTGAGCAGGCCGAGCAGCAGGTCGAGCAGCGTGCTCTTGCCGGCGCCGCTGGCGCCCACGAACGCGGTGGTGCGGTTCTCGGGGATCGTGAGGGTCACCTCGTCGAGCACCTGTTCGGTGGAATCGGGGAAGCGGAAGGACACCGCGTTGACGGTGATGTCTCCTGCGGCCGGGCGCTCACGGCGCGGGGCTTCGTCGTGCTGACCCTCGCCGGCGAGCTGATCGAGTGCGCGCATCATGATGCGCAGCCCGGCGCTGCCGGCCCGCGTCGTCGCGACGTTGGCGGTGATGCGGTTCAGTGTCGGGAGCAGTCGTACGGATGCTGCCGCGAACACGCCGAGCACCGCGAGGATCTGGTTCTGGGCGCCGGTGAGCGCGAGGATGCCTGCGATGCCGGCGATCGCGACGATGAACGCGATCTCGAGCATGTAGCGGGGGATGTCGGCGAGGATGCCCATCTGGCGCTGCGCGTGCGCTCCGCGCAGTCGCGCCGAGCGGAAGCGGTTCACGAACAGTTCCGAGCTCGCCGTTAAGCGCGTCTCGCGGAACCCTTCGATGCCGGGCATGAGTGCCTGCCAGGCCTGCAGCGATGCCGCTGCGGTGACCTCGCCGAGCCCCACCTGGCGGCGGCGCAGCAGCTGCTGCACGCCGAAGACGATCACACCGAACAGCACACCCGCGAACACGGTGGCCAGGGGTGAGCTCCACGCCAGCACCGCGATGATCGCCGCCATCGTCACGATGTCAGCCGTCATGCTCACCTGCGCGAGCAGCACGCTCGACGCCTGCGCGGTCGCGTCGTTGATGTTGCGGTAGATCTCGCTCGCGGCGCGTTTGCGGTGCGCGCCATACGGAGCGAGCACGTACCGCCGCATGAGCTCGGATGCCGCGAGCGCCGACACGCGTGTCGTGCGTCCGAGCAGCCACCAGCGGAACACGAGCGCGCCGATGCTCTTCAGCAGGAACGCGAGCATGACGAGCCCCGCGACCAGGGGCAGCAGGGCCGCGACCTCAGAGCTGCCGACGAGGCGTGACACCGTCTGGAGGAAGAATCCCTCGGTGCTTCCGGTGGTGATGAGCTGCATGAGCGGCAGCATCGCCAGCACGCCGATCATGTCGAAGCCTGCGAGCAGCAGCGACACGATCACCGTCATCGCGATCCATCGGCCAGGATTGGCGCCGGTGGTCTCGAGCAGCCTGCGCAGCGACGCGAATCTGCCTGACTCAGCGCTCGCCATCAGGCCCCTCCACAGAGTTGTACCCGGCCCCTTACGCTCGGGTGCGTCATACGCTAGCATTGCCTCGTCGTACCAGCTTCTCTGTGCTCTGTGGGAGGGCCTGCTGGCGGCACAGAATTCTGGGGGTTCTGAAATGACGAATGACGGCGAAAGCCAGAGCAGCGGCATCTCTCGTCGAACAGTGACGAAGGCCATGGCGTGGGCAGTGCCCGCCATCGCCATCGCCGCGCCCGTGCCGGCGTTCGCGGCATCGGGCGGAAAGCCCAACGTGGTGGTCGGCTCGGCCTGCAAGGCGCCGGGTGCCTCGGTCTGCGGTGATGTCTTCAAGTTCGGCTACGCCGTGCCGGTGACGATCACGAACAACAGCGGCATGGATGTCTGGATCACGGGCATCACGATCACGTCGCAGACGCCCACCAGTCCGACGTTCAGCGCCGACACGTCGATTCCGCTGCCAGTGCTGATTCCCGGTGACGGTACGCCGGTGGTGCTGTACTTCATCGCACGCTCGACCAGCAGCGCGAACATCAAGAACGGTTCGATCACGTTCGACGCTGCCTGGGGCCACGCAGAAGACGGGTCCGACACGGAGCACGCAGACGACCCGATCGTGGTCACCACCTCGTGGGCGTCGACCCCTCCGGGTTGCGCCTGCTTCTGACCTGACGCGCGAACTGGTCGGGCAGCGCCCGGTGTTCCCTCTGAGGGCGACGCCTCCCCTCAGCGCGCCAGCAGAGCGTGGAACTGCGCGACGCGCTCCGACCAGTCCGCGCCCGTGGAGGCGGCCTTCTGGGGAAGGCGGCCCGCGGGCACTGCCGCCGCGACTGCGGCGGCGAAAGCCGAGGCCTCGGCCACGATCACATCCGGTTCGTCGCGAAACCCCGCGACCGGTGTCGAGACCACCGGGCGGCCAGCCGCCTGATACTCGTACAGCTTGATCGGGTCGAGGCTCTCGGTGAACTCGTCCACCACGTGGGGGACGACGAGAACGTCGGCGTGCTGCAGGTAGGCAGGCACCTGATCGTGCTCGCGCGCGCCCAGCATGAGAACCCCGGCGGCGCGCACGCGCTGGCCGTCGGCGGCTGACCAGGCCTCCGGTCCCAGCAGCACGAGTCGGCCGCGTCCTCGCAGGGCGGCCGCTGTCTGCGCGCACAGCTCGATGTCGATCCGGTCGCGATGCAGCGTGCCGACGTAGAGGGCGTACGGCTCCGTCGGAGCATCGGACGGTCGCGCGGATGCCGTCCGGTAGCGCGCCGTATCGACGCCGTTGCGGACGAGCGCGATGTCGCGGCGCTGCGGCGACTTGCGGCGCACCAGTTCGGGCGAGCACGCCACGACGACAGCCGAGTGCCGCAGCAGCCATCGCTCACCCGCCTCGATCCGCGCGAGCTCGTTCGCCGGACGCCGTGCAGCGAGCCAATCGTCGGTGATGTCGTACAAAGTGCGCCACCCGGTGTCCTGCGCGACCCGCACGGCCGAGGGGTCGTTGATCCACAACAGCGGCTCGGAGATGTCGAGCTGGCGCGCCGCCTGCTGCACTGCCCGGCTCAGGCGTTCGTCTGCCCGCGAATCCACGCGCCGCGGCAGCCACTTCACCGGGCGCGTGATGAACAGCCGATCGTCGATGCGGCGCATCGCCTCGCCGAACGCCGGCGGTCGTCCGCTGCGCAGATCGTGCACGGGATCGTCGGGAGGTTCGACGAACAGCACACGCAGGTCGGGGTCTGTGCGCAGCAGCCCGGCGACGAGGTGCTGGTTGCGGCGCCACACGCCGTCCCAGCGTTCGAGGGAGATGACGACGAGATCGGTCATCGCCGCCTCCGCTCCATGGCCGAGGCGTACACCTGCAGCGTCCGCGCGAGCTGGTTCGCGATCGAGAACTCCGTGCCGGCGCGTTTCCGTGCGGCAGCTGCGAGGGCCGCCCTCCTCGGAGCATCCGTCGCCAGCATCCGCAGACCCGACGCTGCGGCTTCCGCATCGTCGGGCGCGAAGCGTGCAGCGGCATCCAGGCCGTCGACGAGGTCGCGATGTCCCGCCGCGTCGGCGACCAGCGGCGCGACGCCGGCTGCCATCGCCTCGAGGGCGGCGAGGCCCAGACCTTCGTTCGGGCAGGTCGCCAGGAAGATCGCCGACGAATGGAGGAGCGCTGGCACATCGTCGCGGAAGCCGAGCAGACGCACGGCTCCTCCGGCGTCGTGAGCGTCGATCCGCCGCTCGGCCTCCGCCCTGAGAGGGCCGTCGCCGGCCACGTCGAGCGTCCATCCGTCGTCTGCGAGTGCCGATCGCAGGAAGGCGTCGATCCCGACGAGCGGATGCTTCTCGGGCTGCAGCCGCTGAACCATGAGCACGCGCTTCGAACTGCCCCCACGCGAGACGGGGGCCTCCGGCACCCCGGAGTGCACGACTGTCGACGGCGCGCCGATCGCGTCCGCCACCGCATGGCTGATCGCGATCTCTGCGTCGACTCGTCGTCGCACTATGGTGTCGGCGCTGAACGCGCCCCATCGCCGCCGGGGCAGCGCGAAGTGGCGGGTCGAGACGAGCGCCGGTCCACGGCGGGGCAGAAGCACGGATGCCGCGACATCCGCATCCGTCATGTGAGTGTTGACGATGTCGGCACCTGAGCCGTGTCGTCGCAACCCTCTGATGAGCTCGAACGCGCTCGCGGTGCGCTCCCAGGTCGCCCCCGCCGCTCCGAGCTGCGCGCGCATCCGGCTCTCGGCTCCGCCGGCCACGTGCACGCGGTGCCCCGCCCGCGCCTGCGCGATCGCGAGGCGCAGCACGAACTGCTCGACACCGGCGAAACGATCCGAGCGCATGACGTGCACGATCCGCATCACGCCGCCCTCCGGAATCGCCGCTCGACGCGCACGGGTCCGAGCCGGTAGAGCGCGGCCCGGCGGCGGGCGGCAGCCCCTCGCTCACCGCGCAGCGCGACCGCGCGCACGGTCGCGCCCACCCAGGCCGCCAACCGTGCGCTCTGCCAGCCCGCCGTGCCGAAGTGCTTACGGAAGTATCGCTCCTGCGAAGCGTGGAAGTGCGCCTCACGGCGCCGCGGATCGGTGCTCGTGCCGCCCGCGGCATGCACCGCGCGGACGTCGGGAACCGACACGTGTCGCCAGCCCAGCAGGTGGGCGCGGTAGGCCCAGTCGGTCTCCTCGGCGTACAGGAAGAACCGCTCGTCGAAGCCGCCGACCTGCGCCAGCGCCTCGGCGCGCAGCAGCAGCATCGAGCCGATCACGAACTGCGCGCCGCGATTGAGGCGGCCGAGCCCGATCGCCTCGATCCAGCTGCGGTGCGGCGCAGGAAACGGCCACAGAACCCGCGCCTCGTGCCCGGCATCGTCGACCTGAGCGGGGCCGACGCTGGCCAGGTCGGGTTCGGCGCGCAGCGCCGCGTGCAGCCGGTCGATGTCGGATGCCGAGATCTCGGCATCCGGGTTCAGCAGCAGCACATCGCCGCCGGGAACGAGTCGGTCGGCGAGCGCGCGGTTGACGGCGGCGCCGAAGCCGATGTTGCCACCGGAGTCGCGGTACCGCACGCCGAGCTCGGCGCACAGCGCGGCGATCTCGGGCATCGAGGAGTTGTCGATCACCGTCACCGGCAGCCCGGCGACGGGAGTGAGCGCACGACGCAGCATGTCGACGGCGCCGTAGGCGACGACGACGATCTCGAGTCCGGGCGAGGGCGAAGCTGCTGCGCTGCGCGTGACCGACGCGTACAGCGACTGGTACTCGCGGGCGACCTCCTCCCAGGAGCACTGTCGCGCCCGTACGAGGCCGGTAGCCACCAGTTCTGCCCGCTGTGGGCCGCCCGCCTGCGCGAGAGCATCCGCAAGCGCCACCGCGTCGCCGGCCGGAACCACGATGCCGGCGCCACCCACGACATCGGGCAGCGCCCCCGCGTCGCTCGCCACGACCGGGACACCTGCTGCCATCGCCTCGACCGCCACGCGACCGAATTGCTCGGTCCACGAGGGCGTCGGTATCGACGGCACGGCGAGCACGTCGATCGACGCGTAGAAGTCGGCGACCTCGTCGGGCGGAATCGGCCCGAGAACCTCGACGCGGTCGCTCACGCCGCGCCGCTTCGCGAGCTCGCGCACCGGCTCGGCGTCTCCGCCGCCCGCGATCTTCGCGGTGAGGCGAGGCTCCCGCGCCAGCGCCTCGATCAGGGTCGGGTAGCCCTTCTCCGGCACCATCCGCCCCAGCAGACCGACGGTCACGGCATCAGCGCGCTGGTCGGATGCCGGCGGCCGCTCGGCGTCGGCGACGGCATCCACACCGAGCGGGATCACCCGCGCCCGCCCTGCGAAGCCCTTGCGCTCCACGATGCGCGTAGCGTCGGTGTTGCACGCCGAGATGCCGGATGCTGCGCGCAGCGCCCATCCCTCCAGCCAGCGGAACGGCGCCGGATAGCGCTTGTCGAGGTTCTGCGCGGTGTAGAGCACGACGGGTGCGCGATTGCGCCGCAGTGCGCGCATCAGCAGCACCTGAGCGGTCGCGAGGGCGAACGGCTCCTCGTGCACGTCGATCACATCCCATCGCTCGCCGAGCGCACGCCACAGCGGGCCGGGGGAGTACACGAACAGGGCCGGATGTCGGCCGAGCGTGCCCGCAGCGCGCACCTGCTCCTCAGGCGCTGCGTCGAGTTCGACCTCCGCGCCGCCGGCGTGCCAGCGGCGCGCGGTGATCAGCATCACGTCGTCCCCGAGCGCGCGCAGTGCGCGCTCACGACCCCGCCATGCGGCGATCGTGGCGCTGTGCGAGATACGCAGCACGCGCACAAGGCCTCCCCAGGGTTATGCTGTCTGCAGCAACCATATCCGCCACGGATGTCACTGGGGAGTGCGCCGCGGCGGTCGATTCTGGGGATCGAAGGGGAATGGACAGCGCGCGTTCTGGGGACGGCCGTGCACGCATCGTGCATCTCGACCACACCGGTGCTCGAGGGGGAGCAGAGCTCGCCCTCGTGCGCCTGCTGAACGCCGAACCCGACTGGCGGCCGGCCGTGCTGCTACCCGCATCCGAACCCGAAGACGTCTTCGCTCAGCTGCCCGCCGGGGTGCCACGGCTGTTCGCCGGTGTGCGACAGGGCACCGGCGGCAGCGGCTCGTCACCGGGACGCCTCGCCGACCTCGCCGCACGTCTGCTCGCGCAGGCCGCCGCGACCCGCTGGCATCGCAGTGTGCTGACCAGCGACCTGGTCGTGGCAAACAGCACCAGGGCTGCCGCCTATGGCGCGCTCGCTGTGAAGGGCTCGACGCGGCCATTCGTGGTGCACCTGCGCGACCTGATCGAACCGGAGGCGCTCGGGGCCTTCGGATACCGGCTGATGACGAAGCTGATCCTGCCGCGCGCCGACGGAGTCGTCGCCAACTCCCGCACGACGCTCGACAGCGCCCGCCCGTTCCTGCGCGATGACACGGTGGCCGTCAGCATCCCGAGCGCCTCGGGAATCCGCGGGGCGACCATGTCGAGCCGCGGCGGCGGTCCCCTTCGCGTCGGGATGCTCGCACGCATCGATCCGTGGAAGGGGCAGCGCGAGTTGCTCGAGGCGTTCGCCGCCGCGTTCCCGGAGGGTGACGCCAGGCTGGAGCTCGCCGGCGGGGCGCCGTTCGGGCACGACGCGTTCGCGGACGAGCTGCGCGCCCGCGCCGGCGAGCTCGGACTGGCTCATCGTGTTCACCTGCTCGGACATGTCGAGGACACCGCGGCGGTCATCGCCGGGTGGGACGTCGCAGTGCAGTATTCCACTCGCCCCGAGCCGCTCGGGCAGAACGTGCTCCAGTACCTTGCGGGCGGCGCCGCCACGGTCGTCGCGAACGAGGGCGGCCCGACCGAGTGGATCGACGACGGGGTGAACGGGCTGCGGGTCGCGCCGCGCGAGCCGGCGTCGCTGGCACGGGCGCTGCGCCGGCTCGGGGAGGATGCCGCGCTGCGCGCCCGACTGGGCGCGGCGGGAGCCGCGACTCCCGGCCTGCTCGACGATGCTGCTGTGGTGCGCGCGCACTCCGACGCCTACGCCGAGGTGATCGCACGCCGCGGTGCCCTGCAGCTGGCCTAAGCTGACGCCGTGGAGGGGCTGAACGCGATCTCGATTCCGCTCGCCGTGCGGATCGAGCTCTGTCGCGCGGCGGTGCAGACCATCGCCGACCGACAGGGCGTGCGGATGCTGCACATCAAGGGCGCTGCGGTCGATCCGGCGATCCGCCCCAGAGCGCGCAGCGGCACCGACGTCGACGTGCTCTGCGACCCTGCGCGCATCGGCGAGATGCACAGGCGGCTGCGCGAGCACGGATGGCGACTGCACAGCACCTTCGACGACGGATCCCCGTTCGCGCACGCGCAGACGTACTGGCATCCGGACTGGGGATATCTCGACCTCCACCGCAGGTTTCCGGGCATCGGCATCGCGGACGATGAGGCGTTCGCCCTGCTGTGGCGTGATCACCGGCCGCACACCTGCGCCGGTCGATCCGCTCGGGTGCCCAGCGTGGACGCCCAGGTCGTGCTGCTGATGCTGAATCTGGCGCGACGCTCGGAGGATCACGGCGGCGAGGTCGAGCGGGTCTGGGCTGAACAGAGTGGCGACGATCGCGCGCGTCGGATCCGGCTGGTGAGAGAGCTGCAGGCGGAGGTCGCACTGGCTGCGGCGACCGGTGAACTCGAGCGCTATCGCCATCGGCGTGAGTACGCGCTCTGGAAAGCCGTCTCCGAGGGCGGGTCCCGCACGCGGGAGTGGTGGGCACGCGTGCGTGCCGCGCCGACCGCGCGAGAGGCGATGCGCATCGTCGTCCGTGCGCCGCGTCCCAACCTGTCCCGCCTGACCCGGGAGCTCGGGCGGGAGCCGACCGGCCGGGATGTGGCCACGGCCGTGCTGCGCCGCGCGCGCACCGCGGTGACCGAGCTGTTCACCACGCGGAGGGCGCGATGACGCGCTTCGGCCGAGCTCCCGACACCGGGGCGGTCGAGGGTGACGATGGAACCGTGTACGCGGCACGTCTGCCCGACGGACCCATCCTCGTGCTCACCGGAATGGCGGCTCGCGTCTGGCGTGCGGTCGTCGACGCCGGAGAGCACGATCTCGAGTCGGCACGCGACGGCGCCGCCGGTGCCGATCCCGCGCCGTTCGCCGAAGCGCTCGTCGAGGCCGGGCTGCTGACCGTGCAGGAGAACGCATGACACCGCTGCTCGCCGCCGCGCCGCTCATTCTCGCCGCTGTGCTCGTCACTGCCGCGATCGGAAAGCTGCGGCGCCCCGAGGGCGCCGGCGCCTGGGCCGAGCTCGGAGTGCCTCGCGCACTGCGGCGACAGTGGCTCATCACCCTGCATCCGTGGGCGGAGATCGCGCTCGCGGCGGCGCTGCTGGTGTTCGGCGGGCCGCTCGGAGCGCTCGCGGCCCTGACCGCGCTGCTGCTGTTCTCGGCGTACCTCGCACTCGTCGTGCGCGCGCGGCGGGCGGATGCGGGTGCCGCCTGCAGCTGCTTCGGCGCACGGGAGCCCATCACCGCCGCCACGATCGTGCGCGACGCCTGGTACCTGCTGCTCGCGGTCGTGGCCCTCGCGTGCAGCTGGGCGACGCCGCTCCTCGGCGGGCCGCTCGCGGCTCTCGACGGGGATTGGCCCTGGGCACTCGCGCTGGCGGCGGCTGCGGCCACCGTGTGGTTCAGCATGCGGCGCCCGCCTGCGCAGCCGGTGCCCGCCGCAGGGGTGCCGGTCGTGGGCCGGGAGACGAATGCGCTCACCACGGCCGAGTCCGAAGACGGCGGCGACTATCTGCGTCGTCGCACACCGGCGGTCCCGGTGCAGCTCGCCGACGGAAGCACGGTGAACCTGCGGGAGCTGGCCTCTCGGGGCCCGATCCTGCTCCTCGCGGTCACCGAGGGATGCCTCGCATGCGACGCCGTGATCGCGGCCGTGCCGGACTGGCGCGCGCTGCTGCCCGAGCTGTCACTCCGTCTGCTGCTGTGGCCCGCGCCCTCGCAGAGCACGCTGACCGAGACCGCGGAGCCGCAGTCGCTGCACGACCCGTACCAGTACGTGCGAGGCTCGATCGACGACTGGGCGACACCCGCCGCTGTGCTGATCGGAGCCGACGGCTACCTCGCCGGCGGGCCCGTCTCGGGCGCCGACGAGATCGAGAGCTTCGTGGGCGACATCTACGAGTCCCTGCACGGAGAACGGCCGCCACGCGACGCGTGACGGTCGTATCCGCCGTCCCCAGCAGACGATTCAGTACGCCCCGCGCCGCTCCAGCACGGCCCGTGCGGTGCGCCACAGGATCACGAGGTCGCTCGCGAGCGACCAGTTCTCGACGTAATACAGGTCGAGGCGCAGGCTCTGCTCCCACGACAGATCCGACCGGCCGCTCACCTGCCACAGCCCGGTGAGGCCCGGCTTGACGAGCAGACGGCGCTGCGCCCAGTTCTCGTACGCCGCCACCTCGCTCGTCAGCGGCGGACGGGGTCCGACCAGCGACATGTCGCCGCGCAGCACGTTGATCAGCTGCGGCAGTTCGTCGAGGCTGAGGCGACGCAGCACCCGGCCGATGCGGGTGACGCGGGGGTCCTCGCGCATCTTGAACAGCATCCCGTTGCCGTCTGACGTCTCTGTGAGCTCTGGCAGCATCCGCTCGGCATCCACCACCATCGAGCGGAACTTGAGCATCGTGAACGCGTGACCGTCGAGACCGACCCGACGCTGCCGGAACAACGCCGGTCCGCCGTCGGTGCGCACCATCATCGCGATCACCGCGAGCAGCGGGCTCAGCACGACGAGCGCGAGCGTCGACACGACGATGTCGAAGGCACGCTTGGTGACATACCGCGCGCCGGTGAACTCGGGGGAGTCGACGTGGATCAGCGACAGACCCGCGACCGGACGCGTGTGGATGCGCGGCCCGGCGACGTCGGTCAGCGCCGCCGCCACGATGAGCTCGATGCCACGCGACTGCAGATCCCAGCTGAACTGACGCAGCTTGGCAGGCGAGATGAGGTCGGAACCGCAGTAGACCACGGTGTCGGCCTGCGCGCGCTCGACGCTGCCGACCACGTCATCGAGGCCGCCGAGTACCGGCACCCCGCGCGCGAGCATCCCGTTCGCGCAGTCGGTCACCGCACCCGCGACCACCATGCCCGAGGAACGGTCGCGCAGCAGTTCGTCGGCGATGTGCAAGGACTTCTCCTGCTCGCCCACGACCACGGCCCTCGCGAGGAAGCGTCCGTTGGTGCGCTGCCGACCCAGCCACTGCCGCCAGACCCAGCGACCCGCGACGAGCGCGAGCATGCCGACCGGCATCGCGACGAGCAGGTAGCCGCGGGCCACGTCGATGCGCAGCAGGAAGGCCGCGATCGCGATCACGCCGAACACGCGGATGCTGGCATCGGCGACCAGGCGGTACTCCTCCCATCCGCTGCCGACCCGCTGACGCGCCCGCGCGCCGTGCACGTGCAGCGCGAGCAGCCACGCGACGATCACGACGAGCGAGACGACCGTGTACGCGAGCCCGAACGCGTCGCCGGAGACGCCGGTGATCTGCAGATCGGCGCCGTCCTGACCGAACCGCAGCAGTTGTGCGCCGAGAACGGCAGCGACCACGACGATCGTGTCGGTGATGGCGAGACGGCGTGCGTATGCACGCTGCCAGCTGACGCTGCGCGTCGTCGCCGAGGACTCCGTGCGCTCGATAGCTGCCGAGCGCGTACGTCGAATCGTCCTGCCCCGCACGCCGTGCAGAACCAGGTCCCCAGATAGTGCCACAACCCCTCCCCAGAAGGATCAGCAATTTCCCCATTTGCATCCCCGCCCCAGCGGAGACGTCGTGGCGCCGTTCCCATACGGCTTCACGATCCTTCGTCCCCACGACGAAGGCCCGGTGCGAGTCTAGCCCGCTGCGCCGACATGCGATAGGTCGGTGTCGTCATCGACCGGGGATCCGCTGTAGTACGTTCAGCATCGTGAGTGGCTTCTTCGACGTCGATGCACTCGGCGTGCGCGTGCGCGTCGACCTCGCCGAGATCGGCGACGAAGCGCAGCGCGAACAGATGCGTCGCTCGTGGTCGGGTGCGGTCTGCGCCGACGAAGGCGATCCCGAGGCGAACATCACACCGGTTCCCGGCGCGAATTTCGACGCCGCCATGGAGCGGACCACGATCGACGTGACGCTGGCGGCGCTGAAGGCGCAGAGCGGACGGATGCTGATGTTCCACGCAGCAGGCGTGGCAGATGACACCGGGCGGGTGGCGGCATTCATCGGGCCCTCCGGCGCAGGCAAGACCACGCTCAGCGGCGAGCTCGGCCGGCACGCCGGCTACGTGTCGGACGAGACGATCGCCATCGGCCGCGGCCTCGCCGTGTCGCCCTACCGCAAGCCGCTGTCGATCGTGCGCCCGGGGGCGCCCAAACGCCAGGTGTCACCGGCGGATGCCGGCCTGCAGCACCTGCCCGACGCGCCGCTGCGACTCGCTTCGCTCGTGCTGATGGCACGCGACCCGGATGCGGAGACCGCCGAGATCGAGCAGGTCGGACTGGCCGAGGCGCTGCCCGAGCTCGTGTCGCAGATGAGCTACCTGCGCGATCAGGAGCGGCCCCTGCAGGCCATCGCCGCGGTGTGCGACGCCGTCGGCGGCGTGCGACGACTGCGCTACCGTGACACGTCGTCGGTGCCCGCCCTGCTGCCGCAGCTCTTCGCGAGCGGGGCAGGGAACTCGTGCTGGGCGCCGGCGCCGGATGTCGCCACGACAGGCCCCTTCCACGCCGATGATGTGCTCGACGCCCTCGTCGTCGAGCATCAGGTGCTCGTCATGACCCCCGACCGGGTTCAGGTGCTCGACGGCATCGCGCCGACGATCTGGCTCACCGCCACCGCCGGAGGCGACGAGGACCGGATCGTGCGCGCCGTCGAGGCCGAGTTCGGCCCAGCGCCCGACAGTGACTCGCGGGCACTCGTGTCGGCTGCTCTCGACGAGCTTGTCGCCGTCGGCGTGCTGGGTCGCAGGGGTGGCTCGGGGCGTTGAGGTGTCACGACTCGCGGCATCCGCGCCGCGAGGTGACCATCTGTGACCCCTGAGGGTGACGCGTCAGCGCACCAGCGCGATCCGCGCCACTCGCTCGACCTGATCGAGCGCCGGGACCAGCTGCTCGGCCGATTGCGCATACACCTCTGTCGAGCGGCGGTACGGGTCGATCACGTCTTCGTCGCCGGTCGCTCGCGGCGCGACTCCGCGCTGATCGGAGACGGCCTGCACGAGCGTGGAGAATCGCGAGCGCGCTGTGCTCGCGCCGCGGGCGACGCTGCGCAGCACCCCGTCGTCGAGCGTCGCGGCCAGGCGGGCGAACTCGCGCACCGTGAACGTGCGGTGCAACCGTCTTGGCGACAGCCGCAGCGCGGCCGCGCTGTGCTCCGCGCTCATCGCCAGCACCAGGTCGGCGTCATCGACGAGGGCTTCGGTGAGAAGCTGTGCCTGATGCGCGGCGACTCGCGCCGGATCCGCGCCGTGATTCTCCGCGAGAAGGCGCGCTTCCTCCGGCATGCCGTGTCCCACCATCGCCTGCGTGCCCGCACTGTGCACGCGCACGTCGAGATCGGCCAGGCGCGCGGCCAGCACCGTCTCGGCCAGCGGTGAGCGGCAGATGTTTCCCGTGCAGACCGTGAGGATGCGTGGCTGCAGCTCGGGTGGATCGTCTGTCGTGTCGGCGAACAGAGCGGCCAGCGAGGATCCGACGTCGACCGGAACGCGCGCAGGGGGAGGTGGCGTCACGGGTCCGCGCGCACGCGGCTGCGGCTCGGGGTCGGCACCCAGCATCCGACGCTCCCGGCGCGTGCGCGCCGTGGGTGCGTCGATCTCGCTGCCTGGCCTCCCCAGAAGGCCGCGATCCTCAGATCGATGCATGCTCACATGCTAGACCCGTGCGTCGGCCTGCGGATGCCTCGCGGCATCCGCTGTGCCGTGATCAGGCGCCGGCGAAACCGTGCGGGTTCTGCGACTGCCACGTCCACGAGTCGCGGCAGGCGTCCGCCAGCGTGCGCGTGGTGCGCCAGTCGAGACGCTCGTTCGCCTTCGCCGGGTCGGCGATCAGGGTCGCGAGGTCGCCGGCGCGGGGCGCGACGATCTCGTACGCGATCTCGCGCCCGCTGGCCTCGGAGTAGGCGCGCACGACGTCGAGCACGCTGTAGCCCTCGCCGGAGCCGAGGTTGTACGCGTCGACGCCCGGCTGCAGGTGCAGCAGCGCGGCGACGTGGCCCTCAGCCAGGTCCATGACGTGGATGTAGTCGCGCACGCCGGTGCCGTCGGCCGTGGGGTACTCGTCGCCGAACACCGCCAGCTTCTCGCGCCGTCCGACCGCCACCTGCGCGACGAAGGGCATGAGGTTGTTCGGGATGCCGCTCGGGTCTTCGCCGATCTCGCCGGACGGATGCGCCCCGACCGGGTTGAAGTAGCGCAGCAGCACGGCCTCGAGTTCGGGCCACGCGCGCTGCACATCGGTGACGATCTGCTCGATCATCGCCTTGGTCCAGCCATACGGGTTGGTGACGCCCTGACCGATCGGCTGCGTCTCGTCGAGCCGCTCGACACCGGCGGCGGGCGTGCCGTACACGGTCGCCGACGAGCTGAACACGAACTTGCGCACGTCCTTCTCGCGCATGATGTCGAGCAGGTTCAGCGTCGAGTTGATGTTGGTGCGGTAGTACCGTGACGGCTGCGCGACCGACTCGCCGACGGCCTTCAGCCCGGCGAAGTGGATGACCGCATCGAAGTCGACTTCGGCGAGCGCGGCGTCCGCGGCGGCGCGGTCGGCGAGGTCCGCCTGCACGGTCTTGACCGTCTTGCCGGTGAGCTTCTCGACCCGGCGCAGCGCCTCGGGGCTGCTGTTCGAGAAGTCGTCGACGACGATGACATCGTCACCGCGTTCGAGAAGCACGAGAGCGACATGGGACCCGATGTAGCCGGCACCGCCGGTGAGGAGAACGCGCACGCTACGAGAGTAGCGGGGTCAGCCTGGGAAACTCGTCGCACTTCCCGCGCCCTCCGCGCCGGACTGCTCGATATAGCGCAGCAGCACGCCCTCGCGCAGCGCCCAGGGGCAGACCTCGAGCTCGGGCAGGTCGAGCATCTCCATCGCGGTGTGCAGCACCACCGCGGCCGCCACGATCTGGAATGTGCGGTCGGGCGTGATGCCCGGCAGCTCGGCGCGGGCGGATGCGGGCAGTCGAGCCAGCCGCGGGATCCACGATCCGAGAGCGGTGCGGGGGAGCAGCATCCGTTCGGATGCCGACCATCCCGGCGCCGGGTAGCCGACCAGGCGGGCGAGGGAGCGGATCGCCTTCGAGGTGCCCACGACGTGGTCGGGGGAGGGGAGCGCGGCGAAGCGCGCGGCGATCTGCGCGAGGGTCTGCTCGGCGTGCGCGCGCAGCGCGGCGACGCTGTCCTCGCCGGGCGGATCGCTGGGCAGGAACTCGATCGTCATGCGTCCGGCGCCGAGCGGGGCGGATGCTGCGACCTCGGGCAGCTCCTCGGCGCCGCCGGCGAACTCGAACGACCCGCCGCCGATGTCGAGCAGCATGAGCCGCCCCGCCGACCAGCCGAACCAGCGGCGCACGGCGAGGAAGGTCAGCTCGGCCTCCATCTCGCCGGTGAGTACCTGCAGAGGCTGCCCGAGCCGCTCTTCGATGCGCGCGATCACCTCGGGGCCGTTCGCCGCCTCGCGCACCGCGCTGGTCGCCGTCGCGAGCAGGGTCTGCAGATTCTCGGCATCCGCGATGCGACGCGCCTGCTCGACAGCATCCGTCAGCGCTCGAACGCCCTCGTCGTCGATGGCGCCGTCGGGTGTGAGGTAGCGCATCAGCCGCAGCACAGTGCGGTCGCTGGTCGTCGCGAGCGGCCGACCGCCGGGGCGGATGTCGGCCGCGAGCATGTGGACGGTGTTGGATCCGATGTCGAGGACTCCCACGCGCACGTCACGAGAATACTCGGCCGGATGCGGCCGATACGATGGAATCCGTGAGCGCCGCCCCGAACCTGCCGCTGTCTCCCTATCGCGCGATCGATCGCGCGGACTGGGCGCGTCTGGCCGCGGGGCTGGACCAGCCGCTGAGCGAGACCGAGGTCGTCGAGGTGCGCGGCATCGGCGACCGTCTCGATCTCACCGAGGTGCGCGAGGTGTACCTGCCGCTGAGCCGGCTGCTGAGCCTGTACGCCTCGTCGGCGAAGCGCCTCGGCGCCGCGACGAGCGAGTTCCTGCAGGAAGAGGACACCACGACCCCGTTCGTGGTCGGTGTCGCGGGTTCCGTTGCGGTGGGCAAGTCGACCATCGCGCGACTGCTTCGAGAGCTGATGAGCCGCTGGCCCGGCACGCCTCGCGTCGAGCTCGTCACCACCGACGGCTTCCTCTACCCGAACGCCGAGCTCGAACGGCGTGGGCTGATGGAGCGCAAGGGCTTCCCCGAGTCGTACGACCGGCGGGCGCTGCTCGAGTTCCTCACCGAGGTGAAGTCGGGCGCCGCCGAGGTGCGGGCTCCGTTCTACTCGCACATGCGCTACGACATCGTGCCCGACGCGACGGTCGTCGTGCGGCGGCCCGACGTGGTCATCGTCGAGGGGCTGAACGTGCTGCAGCCGCCGCCCGCCCCGAACGATGTCGCAGTGAGCGACCTGTTCGACTTCTCGATCTACGTCGACGCCGACGTTGAGCACATCACCCGCTGGTACATCGACCGCTTCCTCGCGCTGCGCAAGGGTGCGTTCAGCAATCCGTCGTCGTACTTCAACGTCTTCGCGCACCTCACCGACGAAGAAGCCGAGACCACGGCGCTCGGCTACTGGAACGACATCAACATGCCCAACCTCGTCGAGAACGTGCTGCCCACCAAGCATCGTGCGACCCTCGTGCTGCGCAAAGGCGCCGACCACGCCGTCGAGAGTGTGTTGCTGCGCAAGGTCTGATCGCGGTTCCGGGTTCGTTCGGCGTCCTCGCAAAATCCCCCGCTTATCCTTGACCTCATGTGTGGAATCGTCGGATACGTGGGCCCGCGGCCCAGCCAGGACATCCTTCTCGCGGGCCTCGCCCGTCTCGAGTACCGCGGGTACGACTCCGCCGGCATCGCCGTCATCGACCAGGGCGGCCGGCTCGGCATGCGCAAGAAGGCGGGCAAGCTCGCCGTGCTGCGCGATTCGCTGACGGATGCCGCGCTCGCAGACGGCACCACCGGCATCGGACACACCCGCTGGGCGACCCACGGCGGACCGACCGACGTCAACGCCCACCCGCACCTCGCCGACGACGACAAGCTCGCCGTCATCCACAACGGCATCATCGAGAACTTCGCCGCACTGCGCGACGAGCTGACCGCCGAGGGCGTGACCTTCCGCAGCGAGACCGACACCGAGGTGGCCGCCGCGCTGCTCGGCCGCGAGTACGCCAAGGCCGGCGACCTGCAGCAGGCCTTCCGCAACGTCGTGAACCGCCTCGAGGGCGCCTTCACCCTGCTCGCCATGCACCAGGACCAGCCCGGCCTCGTCGTCGGCGCCCGCCGCAACTCGCCGCTCGTGATCGGCCTCGGCGAGGGTGAGAACTTCCTCGGCTCCGACGTCGCCGCCTTCGTCGAGCACACCCGTAACGCCCTGGCGATCGGCCAGGACCAGATGGTCGCGATCACCCCCTCGTCAGTCACGGTCACAGACTTCGAGGGCAACGCCGTCGAAGCGCAGCCGTTCGAGGTCTCGTGGGACGCCGCCGCTGCCGAGAAGGGCGGCTGGCCGTCGTTCATGGCCAAGGAGGTCGCCGAGCAGCCCGAGGCCGTCGCCAACACCATCCGCGGTCGCATCCAGGACGGCCAGGTCGTCATCCCTGAGCTCGACGGACTCGACGACCTCTTCACCGGCATCAACCGTGTCATCATCACCGCTTGCGGCACCGCCTCGTACGCCGCCCTCGTCGGCAAGTACGCGATCGAGCAGTGGGCGCGCGTGCCCGTCGAGGTCGAGCTCGCCCACGAGTTCCGCTACCGCGACCCGGTGATCGGCGCCGAGACCCTCGTCGTCTCGATCAGCCAGTCGGGCGAGACCATGGACACTCTCATGGCCGTCAAGTACGCCGGCGAGCGCGGCGCCAAGACGCTCTCGATCTGCAACACGCAGGGCGCGACGATCCCGCGCGAGTCGGATGCCGTGGTCTACACGCACGCCGGCCCCGAGGTCGCCGTGGCCTCGACCAAGGCGTTCTCGGCGCAGATCACCGCGCTGCTGCTGCTCGGCCTGCACATGGGCCGCGTGCGCGGCACGGCATCCGACGCGGCCGCCGACGTCGCAGAGCTGCAGGCGCTGCCCGAGAAGATCGCGCATGTGCTCGAGAAGGAGAACGACCACGTCGCGCAGCTCGCCAGCTGGATGGCAGACACCCGCTCGGTGCTCTTCCTCGGCCGCCACGTGGGCTACCCGATCGCGCTCGAAGGCGCGCTCAAGCTCAAGGAGATCTCGTACATCCACGCCGAGGGCTTCGCCGCCGGCGAACTGAAGCACGGCCCGATCGCGTTGATCGAGCCCGGCCAGCCGGTGTTCGTGCTCGTGCCGTCGCCGCGTCACTCGGCGCTGATCCACTCGAAGGTCGTCTCGAACATCCAGGAGATCCGCGCCCGCGGTGCCCGCGTGATCGTCGTGGCCGAAGAGGGCGACGCCGCGGTGCTGCCCTACGCCGACGAGGTCATCCACATCCCGCTCGCGGGTGCGCTCTTCGAGCCGGTGCTGAACGTCGTGCCGCTGCAGATCTTCGCCATGGCGCTCGCCACCGCGAAGGGCCTCGACGTCGACCAGCCGCGCAACCTCGCGAAGTCGGTCACCGTCGAGTGATCTGACCGACTGCATCCGGGTACGGATGCAGGGATTTCCCCCGCTTGTGGGCAGACCCACCCCGGGCTCTTGCCGCAGGTGTAGCGGATCCCTGCATCCGAACCGCTATCCCCGAGCCCGGGCGAGAGCCGCGCGGATGGATGCGAGCACGGTGTGCCACTGGTGCACGATCATCGCGTAGTCGAAGTGCAGCGATTCGTATCCCAGCGGGGATGCTGCAGCATCCCGTTTCAGATCCTTGTGCCGCATCGAGGGTCCATCGTGGTTCTGCACACCGTCGGCCTCGAGGATGACTCGTCCCTCGATCACGAAGTCCACCCGGCCGACGCCGGGCACGACCACTTGCGCTGCGCACTCGATCCCCACGAGATGCAGACGCAAGCGCACGAGTGATTCCAATCCGCTCTCCGAGTCGCGATGCGCGAAGTCGACGAGCCACCGAGCGGAGGCCGGAAGGGCGGCCCGGATCCGACTGCGAGCGGCCGCGCCGATGAGTCGCTTGTTCCACGCGGATTCGAACGCGCAGAAGAAGAACTCATCTCCATGGCAGGCATAGGAGTGGATGAGGGCGTGCTCCACGTCCGCCACGCCGAGGCTCATCCGACCGGGGCGGTAGTGCGGCACGCACCTGCAGCGCTCATGGTGCACGCGTCCGGTCGGCCCCATCCAGACGTGCAGCCGTTCATCATCCTCGAGGACCCAGACTCCGTGATGGCGCAGCGCACGCGCGCAGGTGAGTGCGCCGCCGTGACCGGCCGCGAGCCTGACTGACGGGGGAGCGGATGCTGTCGCGAAGACACCAGGGCGGATGCGGATGATCTCGCCGCGAGCGACTTCGTCAGCGAGGCGCTTGCGCGTGTACCCGAACGCGGTGAGCTGCCTTCCGCGGGCGACTCCACCGAGGTGATCGATGATCTGGCATGCGGTGACCATGACGGAATGGTGCGCTGTGCGGACGGTCAACGGGGTGCCAATCCGGCGAACTGTGGATGACCCATCGAACTTTCGCATTGTGGAGGGATAGTGGCTCCGGTTCAGATGCAGGCCCATCCCCCTGTCGTGTGCGACATGCCGAGGGATCATCCCTGCAGGTGGGGGAAGGCCCTGCATCCGTACCCGCACCAGCCCCCACAGCCCGCGCGAGTAGGCTGGTCAGGTGATCATCGGCACCGGCATCGACCTCGTGGACGTCGCGCGGTTCGAGCGGTCGGTGACCCGCACACCGCGGCTGCTCGAACGGCTCTTCACCGAAGCCGAGCAGCAGCTGCGGCTGCGCTCGCTCGCCGCCCGCTACGCCGCGAAGGAGGCGCTGATCAAGGCGCTCGGCGGCAGCGACGGGGTGTACTGGACCGAGATCGAGATCGCCTCCGAAGCATCCGGCCGGCCGCACTTCGTGCTGAGCGGCTCGACCGCCCAGGTGGTCGCCGACCGCGGCATCACGGCGCTGCACCTGTCGCTCACGCACGACGCGGGCCTCGCCGCCGCGTACGTGATCGCCGAGCGCGAGGACTACCGCTCGTGAACCCGTTCCGCGAAGCCACCATCGACCTCGGCGCGATCGCCGACAACGTGCGCCACTTCCGTCGCCTCACGGATGCCGAGGTCATCGCCGTCGTGAAGGCCAACGGCTACGGGCACGGCGCCGCCGAGGCCGGCATCGCTGCGCTGGCTGGGGGAGCGACCCGGCTCGGCACCGCCACCATCGACGAGTCCTTCGCGCTGCGCCGCGCCGGCATCACCGCACCGCTGGTCGCCTGGCTGCACGAGCCCGGACGCCGCTTCGATGACGCAGTCGCCGCCGGCATCGAGATCGGCGTCTCGTCGCTCGATCAGCTGCTCGCCGCCGCGGAGGCGGCGCCGGCATCCGTGCATCTCAAGGTCGACACCGGCCTCTCGCGCAACGGCGTCGCGGCCGAAGACCTCGACCGGGTGCTCGCCGAGGCCGCGCGGCTCGAGCGCATCGGCCGCATCCGCCTCGTCGGTGTCTTCAGCCACCTCTCCGGCGCGAGCCTCGACGACGACCGCGCGCAGCTGACCCGGTTCGAGCAGATCCTCGCGCAGGCCGAGTCGCACGGCATCCGTCCCGAGATCCGCCACCTCGCCGCCACCGCCGGCGCCATCGCCCTCCCCGAGGCGCGGCTGGATGCGGTGCGCATCGGCATCGGCCTGTACGGGCTGTCGCCGTTCGCGGGCCGTACCTCTGCCGAGCTCGGGCTGCGCCCCGCGATGACCCTGCGCGCGTCGGTCGCCGCCGTGCGGCGCGTGCCCGCGGGCACCGGCGTCTCCTACGACTACGCGCACCGCACCGACCGCGAGACGACGCTCGCCCTCGTGCCGCTCGGCTACGCCGACGGCATCCCGCGGCAGGCGTCGACGCATGGGCCCGTGCTCGTCAACGGCCGCCCGCACACCGTCAGCGGCCGCATCGCCATGGACCAGTTCGTCGTCGACGTGGGCGACGCACCCGTCGCGGTCGGCGACGAGGTGATCGTCTTCGGCGACCCGACGCTCGGCCAGCCGTCGGCATCCGACTGGGCGGATGCCGCCGGCACCATCAACTACGAGATCGTCACCCGCATCGGCCAGCGCGTACCGCGGAGGACCGTCTCATGAGCATCCTCGACGAGTTCGTCGGCCGCCACGAGATCGCGACGGCGGATGCCATGGAGCAGCTCGGACTTCGCATCGGCGAGCAGCTCGTCGCGGGCGACCTGCTCGTGCTGACCGGACCGCTCGGAGCCGGCAAGACCACCTTCACGCGCGGCCTCGCGGACGGACTCGGCGTGCGAGGGCCCGTGCAGAGCCCGACCTTCGTGATCGCCCGCACCCACCCCTCGCTCGTCGGCGGTGCGCCGCTCGTGCACGTCGACGCCTACCGGCTCGGCTCGGCTGCCGAACTCGACGATCTCGACATCGACTTCGCCCGCTCGGTCGTCGTGATCGAATGGGGACGGCCGATGGCCTCGGCCGTGGCCGACGCCTGGTGGGACATCGAGCTCGAGCGCCCGGTCGGGGGCGCCGACGTCGACGACGAGGACCTCGACGCCGACGCGCCGCGCTTCGTGACGATCGCCCGCGTGCAGCACTGACGGACGGCACTGACGAGCAGCATCCTCGAGGGGTCGCGAATGGCTGCCTCGCGGGCGAGGGACTCGGCGTGTCGTGACACCCGAGGGGCGAGCGGGCTCGGGTCGGCGGCGGGTGACCGGCTGACGGCATCCGTCGCGACTACCCTGGAGAGGTGATCCTCGCCGTCGACACCTCCCTGGGTACGGCCGTCGCCGTCATCGATGCTGACGGGCGCACGGTCGCCGAGGCGTCGACGCCGAACCCGCTCGGGCACGCCGAGGTCATCGGCGATCTGCTCGCGCAGGTGGCGCGCCCCGGCATCACCCACGTCGTCGCCGGCATGGGGCCCGGTCCCTTCACCGGTCTGCGCATCGGCATCGCCGCCGCGCGCACCTTCGCGCTCGGCCGCGGCATCCCGGTCGTGCCCGTGCCCAGCCACTTCGCGATCGCCCTCGACGCGGCATCCGACGGCCCGATCGCGGTCGTCACCGACGCGCGTCGGCGCGAGATCGCGGTGAGCGTGTTCGGCGGGACGGATGCCGACGGCATCCCGAACCTCGTCACCCCCACCCGCCTCGAGAAGCACGACGCCGTGTTCGAGGTGCCCGCGCACGTCGCGACCGAGCTGTCGGCCGCCGCGCTCGCCCGCGTCGGAGCCGCCGCGATCGCGGCCGGGCGTGCGCTCGCCGACGCCGAGCCGCTGTATCTGCGCTCGCCCGATGTCGTGCAGCCCGGCGCTCCCAAGCGGGTGAGCGCATGAGCCTGCGTGAGGCGACCATCGCCGACCTGCCCGCGATCATGCGGCTCGAGCGCGCGAGCTTCCCCACCGACGCGTGGAGCGACGACACCATGGGCACCGAGCTGACCAGCGCCCACACCGTGTACCTCGTCGACGAAGAGGCCGACGCCATCGTCGGCTACGGCGGGGTGCGCACGCTGCAGGGCGGATCGGATGCCGATATCCAGACCATCGCCCTCGACGAGGCGCTGCGCGGGCAGGGCCGCGGCCGTGCCCTGCTGCGCGCTCTCATCGCCATCGCTGTCGAGCGGGGAGCGAAGGAGCTGTTCCTCGAGGTGCGCGCCGACAACCCCGCCGCCGAGGGGCTGTACGCCTCGGAAGGCTTCGCCGAGTTGGGTCGCCGCCCTCGCTACTACCAGCCCGACGACGTCGATGCCATCGTGATGCGGCTCGACCTGCGCACGTGGAGCGCGGAGGAGGACGCATGACCGGCCCCCTGGTGCTCGGCATCGAGACGAGCTGCGACGAGACCGGCATCGGCATCGTGCGCGGCCGCACGCTGCTGTCGAACACGATCGCCTCGAGCATGGACGAGCACGCCCGCTACGGCGGCGTCGTGCCCGAGGTCGCCGCGCGCGCCCACCTCGAGGCGCTGCAGCCCTCGATCGAGAAGGCGCTCGCCGAGGCGCAGGTGCGCCTGGAAGACCTGGATGCCGTCGCCGTGACGAGCGGCCCCGGCCTCGCGGGCGCGCTCATGGTCGGCGTTGGAGCGGCCAAGGGCCTCGCCGTCTCGCTCGGCAAGCCGCTGTACGCCGTGAACCACCTGGTCGGGCACATCGCCGCCGACATCCTCGATTCCAATGCCGAGCCCCTCGAGCTGCCCACCATCGCGCTGCTCGTCAGCGGCGGGCACACCTCGCTGCTGCACGTGCGCGACCTCACCACCGACGTCGAGCTGCTCGGCGAGACCGTCGACGACGCCGCCGGCGAGGCCTTCGACAAGGTCGCCCGCATCCTCGGGCTGCCGTACCCCGGCGGCCCGCAGATCGACAAGGCGGCCGTCGACGGCGACCCGAAGGCGATCCGGTTCCCACGGGGCCTGTCGAAGGCATCCGATCTCGAGAAGCACCGCTACGACTTCTCGTTCTCCGGGCTCAAGACCGCGGTCGCCCGCTGGATCGAGCGGGCCGAGGCGAACGGCGAGCCCATCCCCGTCGCCGATGTCGCCGCGAGCTTCCGCGAGGCCGTCGTCGACGTGCTCGTCACGAAGGCGCTCGCCGCGTGCGCCGACCGCGGTGTGCCGCGACTGCTGCTCGGCGGGGGAGTGATCGCCAACCGTCGGCTGCGCGAGGTGGCGACCGAACGCGCCGCCGCGGCCGGTGTCACCGTGCGCATCCCGCCGCTCTCGCTCTGCACCGACAACGGGGCGATGATCGCCGGCCTCGCCGCCGAGCTCATCGCCAGCGGTCGGGGCCCGTCGACGCTGGAGTTCGGCGCCGACTCGACCCTGCCCGTGACCGAGATCCAGGTGAGCCCGGCATGACCGATCCGCGCATCGAAGGACCCACCCCCGAGGTCGAGCGACCCCAGAGCGAGGCGTCACTGCCGGGCGCCGCGAAGGGATACGGTCGCCTCCCCACCGGCCCGCTGGACGTCACCCCGACGGCTTCGGGTCCGGATGCCGACGCGCAGTCCTTCGACGACACCGACTGGACGCCCGTCGCGAATCGCGAGCCGGTCGACGACGCGCGGCTGGCGCCGTGGGCGCTGTTCGCCGCGATCGTGGCGCTCGCGACCTCGATGTTCGTCGGCTGGGGGATTCCGGTGGCGATCATCGCCGTCATCGCGGCAGTCATGTCGCTGCGGCGGCCGATCGAGAGCCGCTCGGTCGCGATCTGGGCGCTCGTGCTCGGGCTCGCCGCGACGCTGTTCAGCGCGGGATGGCTGATCTGGGCAGCCATGCAGTTCGAGATCATGGGGTGACGATGATGGATGCCGCAGACGCCGCACGACGACGTGAGCTGCAGCGGCGGGCGTATGCCCCGGGTGGCCGGCTGACGGATGCCGAGGCCGCCGAGCTCCGCGCCCTGGACGAGCGCGCCCTGGACGAGCGTGACCGGGCCGAGCGCGATCGGATGCCGATCGATGCGCCGCCCACGCGCGAGGACGTCGTGCCTCCCGCGGAGGCGGATGCCGCGCCTGCGGCAGGCGCGCCCGCGCAGCATCCGACCCCGCAGCATCCGACGCACACTCCGGGGGCCGACACGCCAGATGTCGGACGCGATCCCGGAAACGGTCCGACATCCGGTGTGTCGGCCCCCGATGCGGTGCCGGCATCCGAAGGCCCAGCCCGCGTCCGCCGCCCGTGGATGCGGGTAACCCTCGTCGGCGTGCTCGCGGTGCTGCTCGGAATCGGCGTCGGCTGGCTGGTGTTCGGACGGGAAGCGGCGCCGGTGATGAGCGCGGCGCAGAGCGAGGTCTTCGCGAAGCTGCAGGACTCGGGCGACTACGATCCGGGGTCGATCGCGCTGCTCGGCGAGAAGTACGACGTCAGCGTGTGGGGTGCGACGAAAGACGGGTCGACGAGCCGCTGCCTCGTCCTCACCCACGCCAAGCAGACCACGGCCTCGTGCGTCGACGCGAAGACGTATGAAGAGAGCGACCAGGAGAATCCGCTGCAGGTCAACATGCAGTACCGCGAAGACGAGACCGACTTCATGCTGTGGGCCGGCTACACGCAGGGGATCGACGGACGACGCGTCGTGGTCATGCAGCGGTTCGACCAGAACACCCAGTGGGACTGGCGCTCGCAGTACACCACCGACGAGCTCGCGGTCGTCGACCAGCTGGTCGAGCAGGGCTTCGACGGTGAGTTCCTGCAGATCGTCGGCTACGACGGCCCCGCGCCGGTCTGGCTCTATCAGGGCGACCGCACCTGCGTGATCGCGCAGCGGGACGACACCTTCGCCCAGGCCTGCGGAGAGCTGGTCTACGACTCCGGGAGGTCACTCGACCTCGCGGTGCCCGGGGTGACCTACAGCGTGCTCGCCCCCGCGAACCGCAATCCGCTGCTGACGATCCTGCGCACCTCGCCGTCGATCACCTGCGACGTCGACACCGGGTACTGCGCCTCGGTGGACGACACCACCGGCGACCTGCGCTGACGCGCTGCGACCCGGTCAGACCCGGTCGGCGAGGATCGCCACGCGCCCCGTCGGCGTGCGGGTGAGGATCAGCGTCGCCTCCTGCGAGCCCTTCAGCGCGAGCTTCCTGCGGAACGCGGCCGGGTCGACGTCCATCCCGCGCTTCTTGATCTCGAGCCGTCCGATGTCGTTGGCACGCAGCGCCGCATTGATCGTCTTCACGTGCGCCGGCATCGTCTCGCGCACCCGGAACGACTGCACGAACGGACTCGTCAGAGACGCATCGCCGGTGAGGTAGGCGATCTGCTCGTCGAGCATCCCGGCATCCAGCATCCGTGCGGCCTCGCCGATGAGTCGGGCGCGGATCACGGCGCCGTCGGGTTCGTGCAGGAACGCCCCGAGCTCGCGGACGGGTGCGTCTTCGGCATCCGCCGGTGCCGTGAGCTCGTGCGTGCCGCCGTCGCGCACGACGAGCGCGGCGCGGCGCACGCCCTCGCGGGCGAGGGCGCCGCTCCACAGCACCAGCTCGACGACGCTGCCGTCGGCGCTCACCCACTGCGCCTCGACGTCGTCGGGGATGAGATCGCGGTCGAGCCCAGGCCCGAGTTTGATGCCGGTGGGCATGCGCGCGGCGAGTGCGAAGCACCAGTCCAGCGAGGGCGACCAATCGGATGCCGCAGTGCGCCTGGTCTCGCTGTGGCCCGCTGTGCGGCGGGCCGGGTCCAGCCACACCGCCGTGCGCGCTTCGGCCTGTTCAAGTATCCAGTCCTCCGCCAGCCCCTGCCGCACGGTCGCATCATCGGCGAACAGCGCGAGGTTGTAGGCCGCGATCGCGGCGGTCACCTCATCGGCGTCCACCGCCTGCACCGTGATCCCCGCACCGGCGAACGCGAGTGCATCGCCGCCGATGCCGCATCCGAGATCGGCGACCCGCTCGATGCCGGCCTGCCGCATCCGCACGGCATGCAGGGTCGCGACGTTCAGGCGCGTCGCCTGCTCGAGCCCGGCGCGGGTGAACAGCATCCGCTCGGCGAAGTCGCCGAACTTCGCGCGCGCCCGCACCCGCAGGCTCGCCTGCCCGACCACGGCCGACACGAGGTCGGGGGAGTGGCCGGCGGCGCGCAGCCGTGACACGGCGCGAGCGACCTCGGCAGCCGAGGTGATCGGCCCGATCTCGTCGAGCAGAGCAAGGCCTTCGCGGGTGAGCAGCGACTGCAGCTCGGACATCTCCATCGCACCAGGTTAAGGCGAATCGACGCGCTGCGTCGGCAGGCGGCTGGCACTCGCATTGCAAGAGTGCCAGCCGTCGGCATAGACTGGAGTTAGCACCCTCGGCATGAGAGTGCTAACGAGTCTTCTGATCTCCGTCAAGAAAGCAGAGGTACACCGTGTCGGTTTCCATCAAGCCGCTCGAGGACCGCATCGTCATCCAGCAGGTCGAGGCCGAGCAGACCACCGCAAGCGGTCTGGTCATCCCGGACACCGCTAAGGAGAAGCCCCAGGAGGGCGAAGTCGTGGCCGTCGGTCCCGGCCGCATCGACGACAACGGCAACCGCGTTCCGCTCGACGTCGCCGTCGGCGACCGCGTGCTCTACAGCAAGTACGGCGGCACCGAGGTGAAGTTCGGCGCCGACGAGTACCTCGTGCTCTCGGCTCGCGACGTCCTCGCAGTCGTCGTCCGCTGACGCACTGACGCTCGAAGGGTCCGGATGCTGCGGCATCCGGACCCTTCGTCGTCCCCGGCCGCCCTGTCGGGGCCGCCACTAGGCTTGATCGGTGAGCACCAAGACCGCCGGCACGCTGTACACGATCGGCGCATACCTGCTGTGGGGCGTCTTCCCGCTGTACTTCATCGTGCTCGCCCCCACCGGCCCGTTCGAGGTCGTCGCCTGGCGGCTGCTGCTCACCCTCGTGTTCTGCGTCGTGCTGCTGGCGGTGACCCGCGGCTGGCAGAGGATCCGCACCATCTGGCGGCAGCCCAAACTGCTCGCGCTCACCGCGCTCGCAGGCATCCTCATCTACGTCAACTGGCAGGTCTTCGTGATCGCCACGATGAACGAGAAGGTCGTCGAGACCAGCCTCGGCTACTTCATCAACCCGATCTTCACCGTGCTGCTGGGTGTGCTGGTGCTGCACGAGCGCATCCGCGTCGCGCAGTGGGTCGCGATCGGCATCGCCGCGGTCGCCGTCGCGGTGATCATCGTCGCGTACCACGCCTTCCCCTGGGTCGCGCTGTCGCTGACCGCATCCTTCGGCCTGTACGGGCTGGTGAAGAAGAAGATCGGTCCCGCCGTCGACCCGGTGAGCGGCCTCACGCTCGAGTCGTTCTGGCTGATCCCGGTGGCGATCATCATCCTCGCCTTCGTCGCGAACGACGGCGGCATCACGATGGGCACCGTCAGCCCGCTGCACACCGTGGTGCTCTCGTGCGCCGGTATCGCCACCGCGGTGCCGCTGCTGCTGTTCGCGGCCGGCACCCGCCGCGTCGACCTCAGCCTGGTCGGCATGATCCAGTTCATCACCCCGATCATGCAGTTCCTGGTCGGCTGGGCTCTGCTCGGCGAGCCCATGCCGCCGGAGCGCTGGGTCGGCTTCATCCTCGTCTGGATCGCGATCGCCGTGTTCGTCGCCGACCTGGTGATCGCCGGCCGTCGCGGCCGTCGCGAGCGCCCCGCCCCGCTCGTCTGACCGATCACGGATGCTGCGCCCGCGGCATCCGCTTCCGCCTCCGGATGCCGCGGAAAACCGCCTCGGATCGTTAGGTGACCGAGACAGAACGTATGCCGCTGATCGCATAGGGTGATAGCACCCGACCGTGGTAACACGTTCATCTCAGCAAGGGAGCAACATGAACGCATTGAAGGGCTCGCGAACCGCGAGGGTCTTCGCCGGGATCGCGCTCGTCAGCGCATCCGCACTGGTGATCGCGGGCTGCAGCAGCACGCCGTCCGATTCTCCGAGCGAGGGAGGCGGCGAGAAGCCCGCTGCCGACCTGACACTCAAGCTCGGATCCCTCCTGCCCCAGACCGGGTCTCTCGCCTTCCTCGGCCCGCCGATGGAGTCGGGCGTCGGCCTGGCCGTCAAGGAGATCAACGACGCCGCCGCCGGCATCACCATCGACCTCACTGCTGAGGACGAGGGCGACACCGACACCAAGGCGTACGAGACCTCGATCACGAAGCTGCAGGGCGCGGGCGTCACCGCGATGGTCGGCGCCGCCGCATCCGGTGTGTCGCGTCTGATCCTCGACGGCAACGTCAACGCGGGCATCCTGCAGATCTCGGCATCGAACACCGGCCCCGACTTCACCGACTGGGACGACAACGGCCTGTACTTCCGCACCGCCCCCAGCGACCTGCTGCAGGGCGAGGTGCTCGGCAACCTGATCGCCGAGGACGGTCGCAAGACCCTCGGCATCATCTACCAGAACGACGCCTACGGCACCGGACTCGACGCCGCCATCAAGGAGACCTTCGAGGCCGCCGGCGGCGAGGTCGTCGCCGAGGCATCGTTCAACGTCGGCGACGCGCAGTTCGACGCTCAGGTCGAGACCATCAAGGCGCAGAACCCTGACGCCGTCGCGATCGTCTCGTTCGACCAGTTCAAGACCATCGGCCCGCTGCTGGTGAACGCCGGCATCACCGCCGACAAGTTCTACATGGTCGACGGCAACCTGTCGGACTACGGCACCGAGATGCCCGTCTCGCTCGAGAACGCGCAGGGCACCAAGGCCGGTCCGGTCCTCGAGGACGACTTCGTCGAGCGCCTGCAGGCGTACTGGACGGGCGAGGGCAACGCCGAGGTGAAGGACTTCACCTACGCCGGTGAGGCCTACGACGCCGTCGTGCTCGTCGCCCTGGCGGCTCTCTCGGCCGGCTCGGTCGAGGGCGCTGACATCGCGGCCAAGATGCAGGAGGTCTCGGGCGGCTCGGGCGAGGGTGAGAAGTGCACCACGTTCGCCGACTGCGCGAAGATCATCAACGACGGCGGAACCCCCGACTACGACGGGTACTCCGGCGAGGTGACCTTCGACGAGAACGGCGACCCGCAGGGCGCCACCATCGGCATCTACAAGTACGGTGCCGACAACATGATCACCCGCACCAACTGATCGTCTGATCACACGAGGGCCTCGGATGCACGGCATCCGGGGCCCTCGTGCTGTAGCCCGGTGCCACGCCACGTCGTGCGGGGAGCGGCGCACGCACCCGCAGAGCGCATGAAGGAGGGGCCGGATGCTGCGCAGCATCCGACCCCTCCTTGTGGCGCGCTCAGGCGGCGTCGGTGCCCAGGGTTCCCAGGTACAGGCCGATGACCTTCGGGTCGTTGAGCAGGTCGCGTCCGGTGCCCTCGTATGCGTCCTTGCCCTGGTCGAGCACGTAGCCGCGGTCGCAGATCTGCAGGCAGCGGCGGGCGTTCTGCTCGACCATGATCGTCGTCACGCCGGCCTTGTTGATGTCGGAGACGCGGATGAACGCGTCGTCCTGACGCACCGGCGACAGACCGGCCGACGGCTCGTCGAGCAGCAGCACCGACGGATCCATCATGAGCGCCCGCGACATCGCCACCATCTGGCGCTCACCGCCCGAGAGCGAGCCTGCGCGCTGGTTCAGCCGCTTGCCCAGCTCGGCGAAGATGCCGGTGACGAACTCGAGCCGCTCGTCGTAGATCTTCGGGTTCTGATAGAGCCCCATCTGCAGGTTCTCGGCGATGCTCAGCGAGGGGAAGACGTTGTTCGTCTGCGGCACGAAGGCCACCCCACGCTTGACCAGCTTGTCGGCCTTGAGCCCGACGATGCTCTCGCCGTTCACGGTGATGTCGCCGTCGCGCACGTTCACGAGACCGAAGATCGACTTCAGCAGCGTCGACTTGCCGGCGCCGTTCGGGCCGATGATGCCGATCAGCTCGCCCTGGCGGGCGACCAGGTTCGCGCCGTTGAGGATGTTTACCCCGGGCAGGTAGCCGGCGTGCACGTCCTTCAACTCGACGACGACGTCGCCTGCCGGTGCCGTGGAGTGTGCGGCAGCACCCGTCATGGCTTCTCCTCTTCCTGCTCGTCGAGCTCGGCCTCAGCCTCGGCTTCGATCTTCTCCCGCACGCGCGCGGCCTCGGCACCCGAGACCACCGAGATGCGCCCCGTCACCTCGCCGAGGTCGACGTCCTGGTGAGCGCCCAGGTAGGCGTCGACCACGGCCGGGTCCTCCATGACGGTGTCGGGCGGTCCCTCGGCGACCACACGCCCCTCGGCCATCACGACGACCCAGTCGGCGATGTGGCGCACCATGTGCATGTCGTGCTCGACGAAGAGCACGGTCATGCCGAGCTCCTTCAGATCGAGGATGTGGTCGAGCAGCGACTGCGTCAGCGCCGGGTTCACACCGGCCATCGGCTCGTCGAGCATCACCAGGGTCGGGTCGCTCATCAGCGCGCGCGCCATCTCGAGCAGCTTGCGCTGACCGCCCGACAGCGACGCGGCGAAGTCCTTCTCCTTGGCGTCGAGTTTGAAGCGGGCGAGCAGCTCGCGGGCGCGCTCCTCGATCTCGGCATCCTGCTTGCGCCACAGCGCCGGGATCAGGCTGGCCCAGAATCCCTCGCCGCGCTGTCCGGTCGCGCCGAGCTTCATGTTCTCGAGCACGGTCAGCAGCGACAGCGACTTGGTGAGCTGGAACGTGCGCACCTGCCCCATGCGGGCGACCTTGAACGACGGGATGCCCGACAGGTTCTTGCCGTCGAAGCTCCACTGCCCGCTGTTGGGCTTGTCGAAGCCGCACAGCAGGTTGAACAGCGTCGTCTTGCCGGCGCCGTTCGGCCCGATCAGCGCCGTGATCGCGCCACGGGGGATCTCGAGGTGATCGACGCTCACGGCGGTCAGACCGCCGAAGTGCCGCTCGACGCCGTCGACCACGAGGATCGGGTCGACCTTCGCGACGCCGGGAGCGGCGGGGCCCTTGGCGAGCCCTGTCGTCTTCGGGCGACGGATGCTGCCGGTTGCGGGCGCCGTCACGGGCGCGTCACCGGGTGCGTTCTCACTTGACAAAGGTCATCTCCCTCTTGTCTCCGAGGATGCCCTGCGGGCGGAAGATCACGAGCAGCATCAGGGCTACGCCGACGAAGATGAACACCAGCGTCGAGGCCTGGCTGTCCGACATGGGCAGCAGGCCGTTGCGGGCCATGCTCGGCAGCAGGTTCGCCATGAAGGCGAACACCAGCCAGAACAGCACGGCGCCGAGCGTCGGACCGAACACGGTCGCGGCGCCGCCGAGCAGCAGGATCGTCCACAGGAAGAACGTCAGCGACGTCGTGTAGTTGCCGGGCACGACGGCCGAGGGGAGCACGAAGACGATGCCGCCCGCCGCTCCGATCACGCCGCCGATCACGAGGGCCTGCAGCTTGTAGGCGAACACGTTCTTGCCGAGCGAGCGCACGGCGTCCTCGTCCTCGCGGATGCCCTTGAGCACGCGGCCCCACGGGCTGCGCATGAGCGCCCAGACGAGCAGCACGGCGATCGCGAGCACGATCACGCCGAACACCCGGTTCCACAGATCGTTGGCGGTGTACGTCCACGGGCCGAAGCCGTACGTGCCGTCGGGGAAGGGGTTCGCGTCGCGGAACCCGCCGTTGTACTGCGCGAGACCGTCGGCCGAGTTGGTCCACTCGTCGAACAGCTGCGTCGTGAACAGCAGACGCACGATCTCACCCGCCGCGATGGTCGCGATGGCGAGATAGTCGGCGCGCAGCCGCAGGGTCGGGATGCCGAGCACGAACGCGAACAGGGCGCCGCCCAGCAGGCCGATGAGCATGCCCACCCACCAGGGCAGGCCGAAGCTGAGCACCGAGATCGCGTAGCCGTAGCCGCCGACGGCCATGAAGGCCGCCATGCCGAAGTTCAGCAGGCCGGCGTAGCCGAAGTGCACCGCGAGGCCGGTCGCGGCGAGGGCGTACGCGATCGTGACGGGACTGAACAGGTAGACGGCGGTGTTGGAGAAGATGCTTCCGAAGTCCATGGTCAGCCCAACCTTTCCTTGCGTCCGAGCAGACCCTGCGGCCTGACCAGGAGGATGACGATGAGCACGACCAGCGCGCTCGCGTACTTCAGGTCGGACGGGATCCACAGCGTCGACATCTCGACCGCGATGCCGACGATGAGCGAGCCGACGAGTGCGCCGAACGCGGTGCCGAGGCCGCCGAGGGTGATCGCGGCGAAGATGAGCAGCAGCATCTGCGTGCCCATGTCCCACTTCACACCCGGGCGGAAGTACGCCCAGAGGATGCCGGAGATCGCCGCCAGGATGCCGGAGAGGATCCACACGTAGCGGATCACCCGGTCGACGTCGATGCCGGAGGCCGCGGCGAGCTGCGGGTTGTCGGAGATCGCGCGGGTCGCCTTGCCGATGCGGGTGCGGGTGAGGAACCACGCCACCCCGAGGATCACGACGATGCTGACCGCCATCGCGATCATGTCGATGTACGAGAGCGAGATCGGCCCGAGCTGGATCGGCGCCGGGCTCGAGCCGGGCAGCTGGCGGGTGCCGCCGCCGATGAAGTACTGGAACGCGTACCGCAGGGCGAGCGAGAGGCCGATGCTGACGATCATCAGCTGCACGATCCCGAGGCCGCGTCGGCGCAGCGGGCGCCACAGGCCGGCATCCATCGCCCACCCGAACAGTCCGCCGCCGATCACGGCCGCGGCGATGCCGAGCCAGAGCGGCAGATGCCAGAACGAGGTCGTGACCAGGGCGACCAGGCCGCCCCAGGTGACCATCTCGGCGTGCGCGAAGTTCGACAGGCGCGTCGTGCCGTAGATGAGCGCGGCGCCCATCGCAGCAAGCGCGAGCAGCAGACCGAAGTTCAGACCGCCGATCAGACGTGAGAGCAGCTGATCGGCGAACGACACCGTGATGCGCTCACCCTCGCCGAGGAAGAGGTTGACGATCTTCGTGCCTGTCAGCCCGAACTCGACCTCGAACGATCCGGTCGTGCCGGCGACCGGGGCGACGCCGTCAGGCAGCTGCTCCGTGTCGACGATGACGCCCTCGGGCAGGCTGTCCTCGTCGACGCTGATCGTGTACTTGTCCTTCTCGGGCACGTACAGGCGCCACTTGCCGGCGGCATCCGTCTCGGTCTCGCCCTTGAAGCCGTTGCCCTCGACGGAGAGGCCCACGCCCTCGATCGGGTCGCCGTCGAAGGTGATGTTGCCACCGAAGTAGAAGTCGGTGATCTCCTGGCCGTCATCGGTCGTCTCGGCGTGCGCGCTCACCGGCGCGATGAACACCATGACGGCCGCCGCGAATATCGCGAACAGGGCGAGAAGTCGGCTTCGGGGTCGCCGAAGCACCGTTGATCTGAGTCCCACGCATCCTCCACATCGAGTGCATACCGGACCGGCTCGGGTGGGCCGGCGGGTGACGGACGTCGCACTGAGCGTAACCTGCGAAACCGCTGTATCGCACCTTCCGTGTCCGTATCGGAATACCGGGCGCGTCTCGGCGATTAGACTCAGTACAACGACGGGCCGCACCGTCCCGGCCGCCGTCGCCCCCTCGAACACGCCCACATCGATCGCGCCGCGCAGGCGCAGAGGAGCCTCCATGGAGCAGCACGACCCGTTCGGATTCGTCGGACTCACCTACGACGACGTGCTCCTGCTTCCCGGGCACACCGACGTGATCCCGAGCGAGGCAGACACCTCCTCCCGCATCACCCGCCGCATCTCGGTCGCGACGCCGCTGCTCTCCAGCGCGATGGACACCGTCACCGAGTCGCGCATGGCCATCGCCATGGCGCGTGAGGGTGGCATCGGCATCCTGCACCGCAACCTGTCGATCGCCGACCAGGCCGCGCACGTCGACCGGGTCAAGCGCAGCGAGTCGGGCATGATCACCGACCCGATCACGACGAGCCCCGATGCGACCGTCGAAGAGGTCGACCAGCTGTGCGCGAAGTACCGTATCTCGGGCCTTCCCGTGGTCGACGACGAGAAGCGTCTCGTGGGCATCATCACCAACCGCGACATGCGGTTCGTCTCGGGCTTCGAGCGTCAGTCGACGCTCGTCAAGGACGTCATGACCAGCGAGGGCCTGATCACCGCGCCGGTGGGCGTCGCGGCGGGCGAGGTCATCGCGCTGTTCGCCAAGCACCGCGTCGAGAAGCTGCCGCTGATCGATGCCGACGGCAAGCTCGCGGGCCTCATCACCATCAAGGACTTCGACAAGAGTGAGAAGTACCCGCTCGCCACCAAGGACGAGCACGGCCGCCTGCGCGTGGGCGCGGCGATCGGCTTCTTCGGCGACGCGTGGGAGCGCGCCGAGGCGCTGCGTGACGCGGGGGTCGACGTGCTCGTGGTCGACACCGCGAACGGCCAGTCGCAGGGCGTGATCGACCTGGTCAAGCGACTCAAGGCCGACCCGACGTTCGACGCGATCGACATCATCGGCGGCAACGTCGCGACCCGCGAGGGCGCGCAGGCGCTGGTGGATGCCGGTGTCGACGCCGTCAAGGTCGGCGTCGGGCCCGGTTCGATCTGCACGACGCGCGTGGTCGCCGGAGTCGGCGTGCCGCAGGTGACCGCGGTGTACGAGGCCTCGCTCGCAGCCGGCCCCGCGGGCGTGCCGGTGATCGCCGACGGCGGCATGCAGTACTCGGGCGACATCGCCAAGGCGCTCGTCGCCGGTGCGGATGCCGTGATGCTGGGCTCGCTGCTCGCCGGCACCGACGAGTCGCCGGGTGAGATCGTCTTCCAGTCGGGCAAGCAGTTCAAGCAGTACCGCGGCATGGGCTCGCTCGGTGCGATGCAGACCCGCGGCAAGCAGACCTCGTACTCGAAGGACCGCTACTTCCAGGCCGACGTGCCCAGCGACGACAAGCTGATCCCGGAGGGCATCGAAGGCCAGGTGCCGTATCGCGGCCCGGTGTCGGCGGTCGCGTACCAGCTCGTGGGCGGGCTGCGTCAGTCGATGTTCTACGTCGGCGCGCGCACCATCGAGGAGCTCAAGACGCGCGGCAAGTTCGTGCGCATCACCGCGGCCGGGCTCAAGGAGTCGCACCCGCACGACGTGCAGATCGTCGTCGAGGCGCCGAACTACAAGAAGTGAGCTGTTGCGCTCGGTGACGGTGTCGCCGAGCGCAGGAGAACCGCCCGAAACAGGACGATCCGCTTGGGAACGTCCGGTTCTGGGCGGTTTTCCTGTTTTCGGCAGCGGGCGGCGCGCCCGCCCGGGGTTCCGGATGCCGGCGGTGCGGCGTAGCGTGACGGGCATGTGCCGCAGCATCCACACCCTTCACAACTTCGAGCCCGCCGCGACCTCCGAGGAGGTGCAGGCCGCCGCGCTGCAGTACGTGCGCAAGATCGCCGGCACCACCAAGCCGTCGAAGGCGAACCAGGAGGTGTTCGATCGCGCGGTCGCCGAGATCGCGCACGCGACCCAGCACCTGCTGAACGATCTGGTCGCGGTCCGGCCGCCGAAGAACCGTGAGGAGGAGGCCGCGAAGGCCCGCGCCCGCGCGGTGGCCTCCGGCCGCTACGCCGCCTGACAGCGTCCAGCGCGAGGGGATGCCGGAGCGGATGCCGGGTCGGCACCCGCGGCTAGAGTGAGCCCATGGATTCAGCGCTGAATTCGCTCACCCGCGTTCAGGTCTCGCGGTATGCGATCGGATCGCTCGGCACCGGAGGGTTCGCGACCCTGCCCGGACTCGTGCTGGTCTACTACCTCACCGACTCGCTGGGCGTGACGGCGCTCGCCGCCGGCGCCATCGTCACGATCGCGAAGATCTGGGATGTGCTGATCGACCCTGTCATCGGCGGGTTCAGCGACCGCTCCCTCGCACGGCACGGCACCCGCGGTCGCACCATGCTCATCGGCGCGATCGGGCTGCCGATCGCCTTCCTGCTCACCTTCGCCGTGCCGGCCGCGTTCGGGCCGCTGCCCGCCGCGATCTGGGTGCTCATCGCCTTCATGGCGGCGGCGACGTTCTTCAGCCTGTTCCAGGTGCCGTACATCGCGCTGCCGGCCGAGCTCACCGACGACTACCGCGAGCGCACCCGCCTGCTCACCTGGCGGGTGGTCGTGCTGACCGTCGCGATCCTGCTCTTCGGCGCCGGTGGTCCTGAGCTGCGCGCGCTGTTCCCCGGTGACCCGCTGATGGGCTACCTCGTCATGGCGGCCGTCGCCGCCGTCGTGCTGGGCGCGGCCATGCTGTTCTCGACGAGAGTCGCCCCCCGGCGGCCGCTGCTGCCGGTGCAGGCCGGAGCATCCATCGCCGAGCACTACCGCGACGGCGTCACGGTGCTCCGGCAGAGTCAGCCCTTCCGGGCGCTGCTGGCGACCTTCATGCTGCAGGGACTCGCCACCGGGCTCATGCTCGCCGCCGCGCAGTACGTCGCACGCTGGGTGCTGGGAGACGAGACCGCGGTCACGCAGCTGTTCGTCGCCCTCATCGCGCCGGCGCTGCTGATGGCGCCGGTGTGGCGGCTCATCGCCGACCGCATCGGCAAGGAGCGCGGGTTCCGGCTGGCCAGTGCGACCTTCCTGCTCGCGACCGTGATCCTCGCCGCGATGGTGTGGCTGCCCGGCTGGTGGATCGTCGCCCCGGTCGCGCTCGCCGGCGCCGCATACGCGGGCATGCAGACGCTGCCGATGGCGATGCTGCCCGACGTGATCGCCTACGACCGCACCCGCACCGGCGGCGCGAACCGATCCGGCGTCTTCGGCGGCGTGTGGACCGCAGGCGAGACGACCGGCATGGCGCTGGGCGGCACGGTGCTCACGATCGTGCTCGCGATCACCGGCTATCTCGAGACCCGGGCCGGTGAGCTGGTCATCCAGCCGGATGCCGCCGTGGCTGGCATCGCGGTGTCGTTCAGCATCCTGCCCGCCGTGCTCATGTTGCTCAGTCTCGTGACGCTCGCCCGCTACCGGCTGCGGGAGCACGACATCGTCGGGACCTCGGCATGACGGATGCCGCGCGGGTGCTCGAGCGGCTGCGCATGCTGCGCGCCGCCGACGCCCCGACGCACGGCGGCCGGGTGCTGTCGTATGTGTACGACTCCGGCCGCGACGACCTCGACGAGCTGGCGGATGCCGCGGCCACCCTGGCGCGTCCGCTGAACGGCCTCGACCCGACGGTGTTCCCGTCGATCGCGGCGATGGAGCGCGACCTGATCGGCTTCGCCCGGCGGATGCTGCACGGTGGCCGCTCGGTGGTCGGCTCGGTCACCAGCGGCGGCACCGAGAGCTGCCTGCTGGCGGTCAAGACCGCGCGGGACCTGTGGCGGGCACAGCGTCCGGATGCCGCGACGCGACCCCGCCTGCTGACCTCGACGACCGTGCACGCGGCGTTCCAGAAGGCGGCGCTGCTGTTCGACCTGGAGTGGGATCCGGTGCCCGTCGCGCCGGACGGGACGCTGCGACCGGCCGACATCACGGATCGCCTGGGCGACGACGTCGCCCTCGTGGTCGTGTCGGCGCCGACGTACCCGACCGGTGCGCTCGACCCGGTCGCGGCTGTCGCCGCGGCGGCGGCCGATCGCCACGTGCCCTGCCACGTCGATGCGTGCTTCGGCGGGCTGGTGCTGCCCTGGTGGCCGGGGCTTCAGCCCTGGGACTTCCGCGTGCGCGGCGTGACCAGCATCTCGGCCGATCTGCACAAGTTCGGCTACGCGCCCAAGGGGGTCTCGGTGCTGCTGCATCGGGGTCGTCGTCGGCATCGCGCGCAGTTCTTCGCCACCACACGCTGGCCCGGCTATCCCGTCGTCAACCCGACCCTGCTCGGCTCGCGGTCGGCGTCGCCACTGGCCGCTGCCTGGGCGATCGTGCAGCACCTCGGGCCGGACGGATACTCCGAGCTGACCTCGGCGATCGTGCGCGTGGCGGGCGAGATCAGACGTGGGGTCGACGGCATCCCGGGGCTGAGGGTCATGGGCGATCCGGTCGGGCCGGCGATCGCGCTCGTCGCCGACGAGAGCGTGCCCGCGGGGGCGCGGGTCGACCCGCACCGGCTCGCGGATGCCCTCGTCGCCTACGGCTGGAAGATCCAGCATCAGCCGGGGCTCGTGCAGGCCGACGGCGTGCGGGTGCCGCACAGTGCGCACCTGACCCTCACTCCCGTGCACGAGCAGGGGGTGGTGGAGCTCACGGCGGCGCTCGCCGCGGCATCCGATGAGGTGCGAGGGATGCCGCGTGCGGACGCACGGATGCTGGCCGCGGCGCTGCGCGCCCTCGGCTACGGGGAGGGCGGCCGAGTGCCGGGGCCGAAGGCCGCCTGGCGACTGCTGCGTCTCGCCGGCGCGGGCAAGGTGTCACCGAATCAGCCCATGGCGCTGCTCATGTCGCTCATCGAGCTGCTGCCCCCACCGGTGGCCGAGGCGCTGCTGACCGAACTGCTGGCCCGGATGTCGGAACCGGGGTGACCTGCCGCCCCGTGTCTGAAAACAGGAGAACACCCCGGCGCAGGTGAAGCCGGCCTGAAATCTCCTGCGCCGAGCTGTTCACCTGTTCTCGGACGCGTCCTCACCGTCGGATGCCGCGGTGCAGCCCCTGCGCGATCGCGTTCATCAGAGTCTCCTGCACGTAGCGGGCGTCGAACATGATCTGCTGGTAGTCGAAGCGCAGCACGGTGTATCCGAGCAGCGCGAGCCGGGCATCCTGCCGCAGATCCCGACGCCGATCCTTCGGCGTGCTGTGGAACTCGAATCCGTCCGTCTGCACCACCAGCCGCTCGCCGATGAGCGCATCGACCGGATGCCCGTCGATCAGCACCTGCTGACGCACCTCGACCCCGCAGCTGCCGGCGATCCAGCGCAGCGTCGATTCGATGCCGGAATCCGATCCCGTGCCGACGCGGCTCAACACTTCGTCTGCCGCCGAGGACCGCCACTGCGTGCGCCGCAGCTGCGGGAGCGTCACCGCGCCCGTGCGCAGCGCCGACTCCCAGACCGCCGCCGCGGCTGCCGGATCGAGGCAGCGGGCCACGTGGAAGAGCACGTTGAGCACGGGCTCCATGACAGCGAAGCGGGCCACCGGCGCCGGCGGTGTCGACCAGTGCAGCACCAGTCCGTCCCGCCGATTGCGCGCGGCGGTCGGCGGCACCCAGATGTGCGCTCCCTCAGCATCCGGGGTCCAGAGCCCCTGCTCCTTCGCCGCGCTGACGCAGGTCACCCGGCCGCTCACCTGCGCCGCCGCGCGACGGGCAGCGGAGCAGTAGGGCGCGACGAGCCAGGTGCGGTGCACGCGCTCGAGCAGCCCGGCATCCACAGCCCTCTTCACGGTGTGGCGGGAGTAGCCCGCCGCGCGCAGATCCCGGGTGTGCGCGATCCCGTGGTGCTCCCGCATCCATGCCGCCAACGTCGTTCCCATGCCGAAAGAGGATGCTCGCTCTCGGGATGCTCCGGAGCATCCGGCCCCGTGATTGTGCACAACCCCGCGAATCGGTGGGATGTGCAGGAGGAAAGGGCGTGGCTGAGAACAGGAGAACACCCGAGCGCAGGCCATTCCAGCCGGAATTCGCCTGCGGCGAGCTGTTCTCCTGTTCCGGGCACGTGGCTGCACGTGGCCAGACCGAGCGAAACCGGGCGGCGCCGGCACTGACGGGTAGGCTGGAGGGGTGAGCATGGACATCGAGATCGGCCGAGGCAAGCGCGCGCGCCGCGCGTACACGTTCGACGACATCGCGGTCGTGCCCTCGCGGCGCACCCGCAACCCCGAGGACGTGTCGACCGCGTGGTCGATCGACGCGTTCCCCTTCGACATCCCGGTGCTCGGCGCGCCGATGGACTCGGTGGTCAGCCCGAAGACGGCGATCATGCTCGGCAAGCTCGGCGGCCTCGGCGTGCTCGACCTCGAGGGCCTGTGGACCCGCTACGAGAACCCCGAGCCGCTGCTCGAGGAGATCGCGTCGCTGCCGGCCGAGAAGGCCACCGTGCGCATGCAGCAGCTGTACAGCGAGCCGATCAAGCCCGAGCTCATCCGCCAGCGCCTCGCCGAGATCCGCGAGGGCGGCGTCACCGTCGCAGGCTCGCTCACCCCGCAGCGCACCCAGGAGCTCTACGACACCGTCGCCGCCGCCGGCGTCGACCTGTTCGTCATCCGCGGCACCACGGTCTCGGCCGAGCACGTCTCGAGCGTCGCCGAGCCGCTGAACCTCAAGAAGTTCATCTACGACCTCGACGTGCCCGTGATCGTCGGCGGCGCCTCCACCTACACCGCCGCCCTGCACCTCATGCGCACCGGCGCGGCGGGCGTGCTCGTCGGCTTCGGCGGGGGAGCGGCATCCACCACCCGCGCGACTCTCGGCATCCACGCGCCGATGGCCACCGCCGTCTCCGACGTCGCGGCCGCCCGCCGCGACTACCTCGACGAGTCGGGCGGACGCTACGTGCACGTCATCGCCGACGGCGGCGTCGGCACCTCGGGCGACATCGTCAAGGCGCTCGCCATGGGTGCGGATGCCGTGATGCTCGGCGTAGCGCTCGCACGGGCGACGGATGCTCCGGGCCGCGGCTTCCACTGGGGCGCCGAGGCGCACCACCCGCAGCTGCCGCGCGGTCGCCGCGTGCCCGTCGAGGGCATCGCGACGCTCGAGGAGATCCTCTACGGCCCGGCGCCCGTCGCCGATGGCACGGCGAATCTCATCGGCGCGCTGCGCAAGTCGATGGCCACGACCGGCTACTCCGACCTGAAGGAGTTCCAGCGGGTCGAGGTCGTGCTCGCGCCCTACGAGCTGGGATGACGTCCGCCGACGCCGCTCCGGCGCAGGAGTTCCCGCCGACCCTGCGCGAGGTGATGCTGCGGGGTCGCTGGATCGGCACCCTGCTGCTCTGCCTCGTCGTCGCCGGCGTGTTCGCCTGGCTCGGCCAGTGGCAGCTGGCCCGCGCGATCGACACCGGCCCGCCCGAGCCCGGCGCCACCGAGCAGGTGCGTCCCCTCGAAGACGTGCTCCAGCCGGGGCAGTATCTGCCCGAGCCGCTCGGCGGTCAGCGAGTGGAGACGAGCGGCACGTGGGTGCCGGAGGACTTCATCGTCGTGTCCGGGCGCTTCAACGACGGCGCTGAGGGCTACTGGGTCACCGGTCAGCTTCGCGTCGCTGAGCGCACCTCGATCGCGGTCGCCCTCGGGTGGGCTGCGACGCGCGAGCAGGCGGATGCGGCGGTATCCGCCCTCGCCGACGCCGGAGCCGCACCGGCCGACATCACCGGACGCGTGATCGACGACGAGGGCGTCGAGCTGCCCTCGCACGCCGACCCCTACGAGCTGCACCGCATGTCGCCGGCGGCGCTGCTGGGTCGCTGGCACGACACCGACGAGCTTGCTGTGTACCGCGCCTACCTCGCCTCGGTCGAAGCCCCGGAGGGCCTCGTCGACATCGCCTCGCCGCCGCCTCAGGAGAAGTCGCCGGTGAACTGGCTGAACGTGTTCTACGCGATCGAGTGGGCAGTGTTCGCCGGCTTCGCGTTCTACATCTGGTACCGCCTCGCGCGCGACGCGTGGGAGCGCGAAGTGGAGGAGTTCCACGACGCGCGCGCTCTGAGCGAAGGATCGGTAGCCGAAGGGTGACGGGTTTCCGAACACCCTTGCCGGATGTCGTAGACCCGATCTAAGGTCGCAATCGTGCGTGTGCGCCGCCTGGGCGCGCGCGCGTCGGCGGGGGGCCACGAGTCCTCCGTCGTCCGATCCGGACCGAGGAGACAGCATTGATGACGTCCGCCCCCGATGACGGGACCCGAGTGGTTCTCGTCTCTCAGAGAAACAGGGGGCGCATCTGTGCCCTCGCCATGGCCACCGCGGCCGGACTGGGCCTCGGCTCGCTCGTCGCGGTACCCGCGCTCGCGAACACCGCCGGCACGGGTGTGGTCATCAACGAGGCATATCTCTCCGGCGGCAGCGCCGGCGCCGCCTTCACCAACAAGTTCGTCGAGCTCTACAACCCGACCTCTGCGGCGATCAGCCTCGACGGCATGTCGCTGCAGTACCGCTCGGCTGGCGGGTCGACAGCATCGAACGGCGTCGTCGCGCTGAGCGGGTCGATCCCGGCCGGCGGCTACTACCTGGTGAAGGGGGCCGGCAACAACGGCGCGATCGAGGGCGCCGCGCTCCCGGAGCCCGACGCCGCGAGCAACAGCCTGAACCCGTCCGGAACCGCCGGGACGATCGCGCTCGTCGAGGGCACGTCCGCCATCACGCTGCCCACAGGCTCGGTCACCGGCGCCGAAGGCGTCATCGACCTGCTCGGCTACGGCTCCTCGAACACGTTCGAGACCAAGACCGCGACCGCCCCGGCGGGCAACACCGACGTCAAGTCGCTGAACCGCGCCGAAGGTGCCGACACCGACAGCAATGCCGCGGACTTCTCGCTCTCGGCGACGATCACCCCGACGAACACCGGCGACGACGGCGGCGGCGATCCCGGCACGGATCCCGAGCCCGGCGCGACCGAGGCGACCATCGCCGAGGTGCAGGGCACCGGCGGCGACTCGCCGCTCGCCGGCAAGACCGTCAAGGTGCAGGGCGTCGTCACCGCCGACTATCGCCAGGGCGGCTACAACGGCATCGTCATCCAGACCCAGGGCTCCGGCGGCGACAGCGACGCCACTCCCGGAGCATCCGACGGCATCTTCGTCTACCTGAACGGCAAGACCGTCCCCGGTGCGATCGGCGACCTCGTATCGGTCACCGGCGCCGTCAGCGAGTACTTCGGCCAGACCCAGATCGCGCCCGCATCGGCGAGCGACGTGAGCGTCGTCACGGCCGGTGTCGGCGTGCCCGCACTCACGCCGCTGCCGACCTCCGTCGTCGGCGCCGACCGTGAGACGTACGAGAACATGCTCGTGTTGCCGACCGGCGACTACGCGGTGGCCTCCAGCCACCAGCTGTACAACTTCGGCACGCTGTGGTTGAACCCGGACGAGCTGAACGTCAAGAGCACCGAGCTGAAGCGCCCGGGCGCGGATGCCGACGCGATCGCCGCGGCCAACCGCGCCGACCGCATCCTGCTCGACGACGGCTACAACGTGCAGGTCACCAACGCCGCCCACCCCGGCACCCAGCCGTACTTCACGAAGGACACCGTCGTCCGCAACGGCGACCTCGTCGACTTCGGCGGCAAGGGCTTCGTGCTGCAGTACGGATTCGACGACTGGCGTCTGCAGCCGGTGAAGCCGCTGAACAGCGAATCTCCGGCGGCCGAGAAGGTCGCGTTCACGACGAAGAACCCGCGCCCCGAGGCGCCCTCCGTGGGCGGCGACGTGCAGGTGGCCTCGTTCAACGTGTACAACTACTTCACGACGCTGACCTCCGAGAACTCCAACGCGCGCGGCGCGGCGGATGCTGCGCAGTTCGCGATCCAGAAGTCGAAGATCGTCGCGGCGATCAACGGCACGGGCGCCGAGATCGTCTCGCTCATGGAGATCGAGAACTCGGTCAAGCTCGGCGAGCCGATCGACACCGCGCTCGCCGACCTCGTCGACGGCCTCAACGCGGCGCTCGGCAGCGAGGAGTGGGCGTACGTGCCGACCCCCGCGGCGCTGAACGACGCGGCCACCACCGATTACATCACCAACGCGATCATCTACAAGAAGGACGCGGTGACGCCCAAGGGTGCCAGCGCCACCATCACGGATGAGACCGTCTGGGGCAACGCTCGCGAGCCGATCGCCCAGGCGTTCGACATCGAGGGTCGCACCGTCACCGTCGTCGCCAACCACTTCAAGTCGAAGTCGGGCAGCGGCACGCAGCCGGCCGACGGGCAGGGCTTCTTCAACGCCGACCGTGTGAAGCAGGCGCAGTCGCTGCTCGCCTTCACCGACGAGCTGGCCGAGACGTCGGGCAGCGATGACATGCTGCTGATCGGCGACTTCAACGCCTACAGCGAAGAGGACCCGGTGAACGTGTTCTCGGAGGCGGGCTGGAGCGACCTGGTCGTCGACAAGACCGACGGGCAGTACACGTACACGTTCGACGGCGAGCTCGGCTCGCTTGACCACGTGATCGCCTCGCCCTCGCTGGCATCCTCGATCACCGGTGCCGGCGTGTGGGCCATCAACTCGCCGGAGTGGAGTGACCGCGGCTACGCGTTCGGCGCCACCGAGACGGGCACGCCGTTCCGCTCGAGCGACCACGACCCGATCGTGGTCGGCGTCTCGGCCACCGAGCCGCCGGTCAGCATCGACATCGCCACGATCAACGACTTCCACGGTCGCATCGAGGCCGACGGTGCCGCCGCCGGCGCCGCGGTGCTCGCGGGCGCCGTGCAGCAGCTGCGTGACGAGAACCCGAACACGATCTTCGCCGCCGCCGGCGACCTGATCGGTGCGTCGACGTTCACCTCGTTCATCCAGGACGACAACCCCACCATCGACGCTCTGAACCTCGCCGGGCTCGATGTGAGCGCGGCCGGCAACCACGAGTTCGACAAGGGCTGGGCGGACCTGCGTGATCGCGTGCAGGACCGTGCCGACTGGGAGTACATCTCGTCGAACGTGTTCGTCACCGAGACGGGTGAGCCCGCTCTCGCCCCGGCGTGGGTCAAGGAGCTCGACGGCGTGCGCGTCGGATTCGTCGGCGCTGTCACCGAGGACCTCGGATCGCTGGTCTCGCCCGACGGCATCAAGGATCTCGAGGTGCGCAGCATCGTCGACTCGGTGAATGCCGTGGCCGACGACCTGCGCGACGGCGACCCCGCCAACGGCGAGGCCGACGTGGTGATCCTGCTGGTTCACGAGGGTGCGACCACGGTGAACGTCGACAGCATCACTCCGGATTCGCCGCTCGGCGAGATCGTCTACGGCGTCGATGACGATGTGGACGCGATCGTCTCGGCGCACACCCATCTGGCCTACAACCACGTCATCGACGGCCGTCCCGTCGTCTCGGCGGGGCAGTACGGCGAGAACATGGGCGTGATGAACCTGCAGGTCGACCCGAAGACGAAGGAGCTGCTCTCGATCGTCAACGAGATCCGGCCGCTCGCGCACTCGGAGAAGAAGCCCGACGGCACCACCGTGTGGGTTCCGAACTACCCGGGCGTGCCCGAGGTGCAGGCGATCGTCGACACCGCCAAGAAGGAGGCCGACGTGCTCGGCGCCGTCAAGGTCGGAGAGATCACGGCCGACTTCAACCGCGCACGCCAGAGCGACGGCAAGACCGAGAACCGCGGGGGCGAGTCGACGATCGGCAACTTCGTGGCCGACGTGCAGAAGTGGTCCACCGGCGCTGAGATCGCGCTGATGAACCCCGGTGGTCTTCGTGCCAACCTCGGCTACGCCGCCACCGGCGAGAGCGACCCGGCGGGCAACGTGACCTATCGCGAGGCGGCGACGGTGCAGCCGTTCGCCAACACGCTGGTCACGCTGAACCTCACCGGCGAGCAGCTCAAGGGCGTGCTCGAAGAGCAGTGGCAGCCGGCCGGCGCCAGCCGTCCGTTCCTGAAGCTCGGCGTCTCGAAGGGCCTGGTGTACACCTACGATCCGAACGCCGCGCAGGGTGAGCGCATCACGTCGATCACGCTGAACGGCGAGTCGATCGATCCGTCCGGCTCGTACCTCGTCGCGGCCAACTCGTTCCTCGCCGCGGGTGGAGACAACTTCTTCACCCTGGCGAAGGGCACTGACAAGAAGGACACCGGCAAGATCGACCTGCAGTCGATGGTCGACTGGTTCGCCGCCAACAACACGGCATCCCCCGACTACGCGCAGCGTGCGGTCGGTGCAGTGCTGAGCCCGGCGGATGCCGACGGTTACAGCGCCGGCGACGAGGTCACCGTGTCGCTGTCGTCGCTGGCGTTCAGCGCCGGCGAGCCGGCGCCGGGTGATGTCACCCTGTCGCTGGGCGGCACGCAGCTGGCTTCGGGTGCGATCGACACCACCGTGGTCGATGCCACCGACGAGGTCGGACGGGCGAGCTTGACCTTCACGGTTCCGGAAGGCGTCAGCGGTGCGCAGCAGCTCACCGTGGCAGTCGCCTCCACCGGCACCAGCGTGCAGGTTCCGTTCACCGTGGCGGGCGGCGACGAGGAGCCGGGCGAGTTCGCCGGCACCATCGAGGTCAAGGGCAACACCGTCAGCGCCGGCAAGAAGCTCACCGTGACCGGTGCCGACTTCACCCCCGGCGAGACGGTGACCGTGACGCTCGAGTCGAAGAAGGGCAAGCGCGTCCAGCTCGGCACGGTCGTGGTCGACGAGGACGGCTCGTTCTCGGCGTCCCTCACCGTCCCGAAGAACGCGGATGCCGGTCGCTACACGGTCATCGTCGCGCAGGCCGACGGTGACCACGCGACCGATCAGGTCACGGTCAACAAGGGCGGCGGCCACGGCAGCGTAGGCGTCATCGTCAAGGCGGTCGTCGACTGGCTGGTCGACCTCTTCCGCGGCTGGTTCTGACCCTCCGCACTGAGTGACACGGCGAGGCCGTCGGGAGAGATCCCGACGGCCTTCGTCGTGCCCTGAGTCTGTCCGAGACCGGTGAGATGCCGGAATCGAGCCACGCACCGCGCGACTAGACTGGACGCATGCCCGAACCGAAAGCCGCCAGCTTCCCGGCGATCCGCGGTGCGCTGAAGTTCTACCAGATCGCGTCGATCATCACCGGTGTCATGCTGCTGCTGCTGGTCGCCGAGATGGTGCTCAAGTACACGCCGATCCACCTCGAGCTCTTCGCAGGCGGCTCGGGCGGCCTGCTGTGGTTCGCCAAGGTCGTCGAGGGGCCCGAGGGGCTGGAATCCACCGGCGACGGCGTCAACCTGTCGCTCGGCATCCTCATCGCGCACGGCTGGTTCTACGTCGTGTACCTCTTCGCGTGCTTCCGCATGTGGAGCCTGATGCGCTGGCCGTTCCTGCGGTTCATCCTGCTCGCCCTCGGCGGCGTGATCCCGCTGCTGTCGTTCTTCATGGAGGTGCGCGTCGCGCGCGACGTGAAGGCCTATCTCTCCTCCCGCGAGGCCGCCGGTGCTTCGACGGGCTCAGCGACCAACTCAATCGCCACGGAAGGTGTCCGTTGACCGAGCAGACCGAGACCCAGCAGCGCCCCGCGCTCGTCGTCGACTTCGGCGCCCAGTACGCCCAGCTGATCGCCCGCCGCGTGCGTGAGGCCGGCGTGTACAGCGAAATCGTGCCGCACACCGCCACCGCCGAGGAGATCGCGGCGAAGAATCCCGTCGCGCTCATCCTCTCGGGTGGCCCGTCCTCGGTGTACGAAGAGGGCGCGCCGAAGCTCGACCCGGCCGTCTTCGACCTCGGCGTCCCCACGCTCGGCATCTGCTACGGCTTCCAGTACATGGCACAGACCCTCGGCGGCGAGGTCGCCAACACCGGTCTGCGCGAGTACGGCGCGACCGACGCGCACATCTCCGACACCGACGGGACCCTGCTGGCCGGCCAGCCGGCCGAGCAGAACGTCTGGATGAGCCACGGCGACCAGGTCTCGCGCGCACCCGACGGCTTCGAGGTGCTCGCCACCACCGACGCCACCAAGGTCGCCGCCTTCGCGAACGAGGAGCGCCGCTTCTACGGCGTGCAGTGGCACCCCGAGGTCAAGCACTCCGACCACGGCCAGGCCATCATCGAGAACTTCCTGCACAAGGGCGCGGGCCTGCCGGCCGACTGGAACAGCGACAACGTCATCGCCGAGCAGATCGAGCGCATCCGCGAGCAGGTCGGCGACGCGCGCGTCATCTCCGCTCTCTCCGGCGGCGTCGACTCGGCCGTCTCCACCGCCCTGGTGCACAAGGCCATCGGCGACCAGCTCACCGCCGTCTTCGTCGACCACGGTCTGCTGCGCAAGGGCGAGCGCGAGCAGGTCGAGAAGGACTACGTCGAATCCACCGGCGTGCGGCTCATCACCGTCGACGCGGCCGACACCTTCCTCGGCCACCTCGCAGGCGTCACCGACCCCGAGACCAAGCGCAAGATCATCGGCCGCGAGTTCATCCGCGCATTCGAGCAGGTGCAGCGCGACCTCGTCGAAGAGGCGAAGGCCTCGGGCGGCGCCCCGGTGAAGTTCCTCGTGCAGGGCACGCTCTACCCCGACGTCGTCGAGTCGGGCGGCGGTGCGGGCACCGCGAACATCAAGTCGCACCACAACGTCGGCGGACTGCCCGACGACCTCGACTTCGAGCTCGTCGAGCCGCTGCGCGCCCTCTTCAAGGACGAGGTGCGCGCGATCGGCCGCGAACTCGGCATCCCCGAGGCGATCGTCGGGCGCCAGCCGTTCCCCGGCCCCGGCCTCGGCATCCGCATCATCGGCGAGGTCACGCAGGAGCGCCTAGACGTACTCCGCGAAGCAGACGCGATCGCCCGCGAGGAACTCACCAAGGCCGGCCTCGACCAGACGATCTGGCAGTGCCCCGTCGTGCTGCTCGCCGACGTGCGCTCGGTGGGCGTGCAGGGCGACGGCCGCACCTACGGCCACCCGATCGTGCTGCGCCCCGTCTCGAGCGAAGACGCGATGACCGCCGACTGGACGCGCCTGCCCTACGACGTGCTCGCGAAGATCTCGAACCGCATCACCAACGAGGTGCGCGAGGTCAACCGGGTCGTGCTCGACGTCACCTCGAAGCCGCCGGCGACCATCGAGTGGGAGTGACCGCAGCTGTGAGCGACGCCGCGCCGGGGGAGGTCCTCTTCCCCGACGCGGCGTTTCTCGTGCTGTCGAGCCGGCTGATCCCCGACCTCGACGGCGGGTACACGATCGCGACCGCCGCCCGCGCCCGGCAGATGGCCGCGCGCGGCGCCGATGTGCAGGTGCTGACGGTCGACCCGGCGGATGCGGCGGCGCACGCCGCCCACCGCGCGGAGTTCGACCGGCGAGGGATGCTGCCCGCGAGCATCCCGCTGCGCAATCTCTTCGACGAGGCGAGCGCACCGGATGGGGGAGCAGCGGAGTGGCTGCGCGCCGCGGCGCGTCGAGTGCATGGCATCCCGTCCACTGGACGGGATGCCATGCACTCGGCGGCCGACGCCGATGATCACCGCGAGCTGAGGGATGCCGCCGGCCGGCCCTTCGCGGCGCTGCCGGTGATCCAGGGCGATCCGGATTGGCATCGCACCACGGCTGCGGTGCGCGTGTACGACGAGCACGGAGACGTCATCGGCACGATGCCGGGCTTCGGCGGGCTCTACCGCGCCTGGCTCGACCACCTCGTCGAGGAGACCGCGAAGCCGGTGGTGGTGATCTGCGAGTCGCGGCAGTTGGGCGAGCTGATCGCCGGCTGGACGCATCCGCGGGTGCGCATCGTGCACGCCATCCACACCATGCACCTCGAGGCGCCGTACACGCCGGATGCTCCGCTGAACCCGCTGTGGACCCGCTGGTTCGCGCTCGCACCGCGGTTCGACGCGGTGATCTGGCCAACTGCAGCGCAGCGCGACGACGTCGTGACGCGCTTCAGCAGCGATGCCGCGCACCTCGTCGCGCCGCACGGCATCCCGCTGCCCCCGGTCGACGACAGCCGACGCGAGCCCGGCTTGGTCGTGAGCGTCTCGCGACTCGCCCCCGGCAAGCGCATCGACCACCTCATCCGCGCGTTCCTGGCCGCCGACGTGCCCGGCGCCCGGCTCGAGATCTGGGGCGATGGGCCGTCCGCGGCCTCGCTCGCCGAGCTCATCGAGAACCTCGGCGCGGGCGATCGCGTGCAGTTGATGGGCAGCACCGACGACCCCGCGGCTGTGCTGCGGCGGGCCGTGCTCATGGTCACCGCCACCGCGTTCGAGGGGCAGGGGCTGTCGATCGTCGAGGCGCTCGCCGCCGGATGCCCGGTGATCTCCTACGACGTGCGCTACGGCCCCGGCGACGCGCTGGGTCGCGGCGGCGGCATCCTCGTTCCCTCCGGCGACGAGCCCGCGCTGGCGAGCGCGATCCACGAGGTTCTCACCGACGCAGCGCTCCGCGACCGTCTGGCCGCGGAAGCGCCGGCCGCAGCATCCGCTTGGAGCGGGGATGCCGCTATGGCCGCGCTCGCCGCGGCCGTGCGCACGGCCCTCACCGGCCCCGCCCGGCGCTGACGCATGCGTCAGCCGAGGTGCTTGAGCGCCTCGCGTCGCGAGAGCGGGGAGAGCGGATGCCGCGCCGCGAACGCCCGCACCCAGTTCGGGTTCGTCTTGCCGAGCTCGCGCAGCGCCCAGCCGATCGCCTTGCGGATGAAGAACTCGCCGTCGTCGATGTTCGCCAGGATCGCGTACTCGAGCAGGTCGAGATCGGTGGCCTCGCGTCGCCCGAGCTGGCAGATGATGGCGGCGCGTCGCACCCAGAAGTCTTCGTCGTCGGCCCACACCCGCAGCTCGGCGGCCAGCAGCATCGGGTTCCGGTCGATGAGCTCTCGCAGTCGGTGCGCGGCCTCATCGACGAGATCCCACCAGGCGCCGGTGCGGATCATCTCCTCGTGCACGGGCAGTGTCTCGATGTCGCCGCGCAGCGGGCGCAGCGCCATCAGCGCGAGCGCGGCGTAGCGTTCCTCGCGGAACTCCGCGTTCCGCCACAGCATCAGCGCCGCATCCTGCACCATCGCCGCATCCGTCTCGCCTTTCGCGAGCTGCCGCACCACGGCGCGCACCGCCGGCACCCGCACGCCGAGGAACGGCATCGCCGACTTCATGTAAGCCTGCTGGCCGGGCGCGAGCGCCGGGTCCGCCTGCTCGCGCAGCTCGGCGCGGATCGACGAGAGAAGCAGGTCGGCGGGCACGTTCCGAGCCTAGAGCCCGTCGCCCCCTACCAGGAGATCCCGTTCGAGCAGATCGCCGAGGCCACGGCGTGCACGGGAAAGTGCGGCAGACATGACAGAGGCGGGCCCCCGCGTCGGGGACCCGCCTCTGTCATGTGGACGACGTCAGGCGCGCGTGCGGTTGCCGCGGCCGACGATGGCGCCGTAGATCAGCAGAACGATGATCGAACCGCCGATGGCCAGCAGCCACGTCCCGAGGTCGAAGAACTCCTCAAGACCGCGACCGAAGATCATGCCGCCGATCCAGCCGCCGAGGAGCGCGCCCACCACGCCGAGCAGGAGCGTGACGATCCAGCCGCCGCCCTGCTTGCCGGGGAGGATCAGCTTGGCGATCGCTCCGGCGATGAGACCGAGAAGAAGAAAACCGAGGAAGCCCATGTGAGTCTCCGTTCATTCCGTGTCGCGGCGGTTGCCGCTTGTGCATAAGAATGCCCGAATCCGCGCAGAAAGTCGTACCCCTTGTGGGCGCGTCGCGCGATGCGATATGAGCCCCCGGAATGCGGAAAGAGCCGCCTCCCCGAGGGGAGAGCGGCTCTTTCGCGTGCAGTGCGGGTCAGTCGTTGCCGCGCAGGATCGCGAGGATGCGCAGGATCTCGACGTACAGCCAGACGACGGTGACCATGATGCCGAACGCGCCGAGCCAGCCGTACTTGCGGGGGGCGCCGTTGCGCACGCCCTGCTGGATCTGGTCGAAGTCGAGCACCAGCGAGTACGCGGCCATGAAGACCACCAGGACGCCGATGATGACGCCCAGCGGGATGCCGGCGATCTCGACGCTGCGCATGCCGAACATCTGGTCCTGCGGCAGCACGTTGGTCCACATCAGGATGAGGTTCAGCAGCGAGAACACCAGGTAGCCGACCATGGCGATCATGAAGATCTTGGTCATCTTCGCGCTGGCGCGGATCTTGCCGCTGGCGAACAGCGCCAGGGTCACGCCGACGACGGCGAAGGTCGCGAGCGTGGCCTGCATGACCACACCCGGCCAGATGATCTCGAAGAACGCCGAGATGCCGCCGACGAAGAGTCCCTCGAACGCCGCGTACGCCCAGATCAGCGCGGGGCGGACCTTCTTGCGCGAGGTGAAGGTGATGACCATGGCCAGCACGAAGCCGCCCAGGGCGCCGACCAGCCACGGGACGATGTTCGGCTGACCGGTGTTGTAGAAGCTAGTGGCGGTCCAGACCCAGCCGACCACGGCGGTGACGAGCAGGATGCCGAACAGGCCGGCGGTCTTCCAGACCGTGTCCTCGACCGACATCCGATCGGTCTCGAGCGCGCCGGCCGGCGGGGCGGAGTACATGCCCTCGAGCTGCGCGTTGGCGGCGGCATCCATTCCGGCGTGCTGGAACGATGCGGTGCCGGCGGCGGCGCCCGGTGCGGGCGGCGGCGCGTACTGTCCCTGAGCGGCCTGCGGCCCGCCCGGGTAGGTCGCGACGTTTCGCGGATCCTGCTGCTGGAACGCCGGATTGTTGAATGCGAAATTGCTCATGGTGGCCTCTGCTCCCCAAGGGATCGGTCAACTCTTTCCTCAACGATACCGGCGCGAGACTATGGACTGGGTGCTTTACGCTGTGAGCGTGCCCAGGAAAACACCTCTCGTCATCGGGCATCGCGGCGCCCCCGGCTACCGCCCCGAGCACAGCCGGTCGTCCTACGAGCTGGCGCTCGCGATGGGCGTCGACGCGGTGGAGCCCGACGTGGTCGCCACGAAGGACGGCGTTCTCGTGCTGCGGCACGAGAACGAGATCTCCGGCACGACGGATGTCGCGGAGCATCCTGAGTTCGTGTCGCGCCGCACGACGAAGAAGATCGACGGGGTCTCGCTGACGGGCTGGTTCACCGAGGACTTCACCTGGGACGAGCTCGCCGCCCTGCGCACGCGTGAGCGGCTGCCGAAGCTGCGCCGCTCGAGCGCGACGTTCGACGACGCGCAGCCGATCCTGCGGCTGCCCGACCTGCTCGAGCTGCTCCGCGAGGGCAGCGAGGAGTACGGCCGCGAGATCGGCATGGTGCTCGAGATCAAGCACGCCACCTACTTCGAGAGCATCGGCCTCGACCTGGTGCCGCTCATCGAACGCGATCTGCGGGAGGGCGGCTGGGCCGACGGCGAGTGGCCGCTCATTGTCGAGTCCTTCGAGCAGACCGTGCTCATGCGACTGCGCGAGACGGGCGTCGCGGCCTCGTACGTGTACCTGATCGAGTCGTCGGGCAAGCCGTTCGACCAGGTCGCGAAGCTGGGCAGGGCAGCGCCGACCTACCGTTCGCAGGTCACACCGGAGGGGCTGTCGCGCCTGGCGGGTGCGGTCGACGGCATCAGCGTGAGCAAGCGGATGCTGGTCGAGGGCGACGGCACGCTCGTCGCCGATGCGCACGCCCGCGGGCTGAAGGTGTTCACCTGGACGGCGCGGCCCGAGAACTCGTTCCTCGCGGCCGCCTACCGCACCGGTGGCGGCAAGGCCGCGTTCGGCGACTACGAGGCGGAGTGGCGGGCGATCGCCGACAGCGGCGTCGATGGTGTCTTCGTCGATCACGCCGATCTCGGGGTGGCGTTCTTCCGCGGCTGAACGGCGGAGGTCAGCCCTCCTGCGGGCGGCGTACGCGTCGGCCCGAGACGCGGTCGGCAATGTACCGCAGCCACAGCATGCGCTCACCACCAGCCCAGGGCAGCACGCGTTCAGCGGCGGACAATGCGGCGGCGTCCTCGTCCCGCATGACCTCGACTCGGCCGCTGAGCAGCACGTTCCACGCCGTTCCGGCGAGGTCGTCGTGATGATCGACCTCGAACGCGACATCCGGTTCATCCGGGAGCCCGGCGAGGATGCCGCCCTCGCGGGTGCGCAGCAGCACGTCTCGATCGTGCATCCGGTAGTTCACGGGGATGATCTCGATGCGTCCGCCGTTCACGAAGCCGACGCGTCCGACGGTCGTGGTGCCGAGCAGCGCCACGCACTCGTCTTCATCGATGATGCTGATCATGGGGCCCTCACCTCCCCGACGGCCGGGGGAGCGCCGCCGTGCGACGATCGTACCGCCGACTCGGTCGGAGCGGGTCAGCTGTCGAAAGGTCCGTGCCGGCTCGAGACGATCCGCTTGCCCAGCGGCATGAGCGAGACGGCCACCATCTTGAAGTCGGCGATGCCCATCGGGATGCCGATGATCGTCAGACACAGGGCGACGCCCGACACGATGTGCCCGATCGCGAGCCACCACCCGGCCAGGATCACCCAGATGATGTTGCCCAGCAGGGCGCCCACGCCCGCGGTCGGCTTGTCGACGACCTCGCGGCCGAACGGCCACAGTGCGAAGCCGGCGAGCCGGAACGAGGCGATCGCCCACGGGATCGTCACGATCGGCACGCACAGCAGGATGCCGGCGATGACGTAGCCGACGAACAGCACCCACCCGGCGAGGATGACCCAGATGATGTTGAGGATCGTGCGCATGCCGTCGATTGTCGCACCCGTCGCCGGAAAGCCGGTGTCGGCGCCCGCGCCTAGACTCGAAGAGCCATGACCGACGCCCCTCTCATCGTGCCCTCCTCCGCAGGACCCCACCCCTCAGACACGGGGCGCGACGCCCTGCTCGCGGGGCTGAACCCGCAGCAGCTCGAGGCTGTCACGCACCGCGGCCCCGCGCTGCTCATCGTCGCCGGGGCGGGTTCGGGCAAGACGAGCGTGCTGACCCGCCGCATCGCGCTGCTGCTGCGCCAGCGCGAGGCGTGGCCCAGCCAGATCCTCGCGATCACGTTCACGAACAAGGCCGCCGGCGAGATGCGCGAGCGCGTCGCAGGGCTGGTCGGCGACGTCGCACGCGGTATGTGGATCTCGACCTTCCACTCGGCCTGCGTGCGCATCCTGCGCCGTGAGGCCGAGCAGTTCGGTTTCACGAAGTCGTTCACGATCTACGACTCCGGTGACTCGCGTGCACTGCTGAAGCGCCTCGTGAAGGAGCACGAGGCCGACGCGTACGGCCTCACGCCCGGCGCCGCCCAGTCGCGCATCTCGAAGCTCAAGAACGAGCTGACGGATGCGGAGGGCTTCGCCCGCCAGGCGAACCTGTCCGACCCGGCCGAGCGCAAGTTCGCCGACATCTTCACCGACTACCAGCGCGCGCTGCAGAAGGCGAACGCCTTCGACTTCGACGACCTCATCGTGCAGACGGTGTTCCTGTTCCGGGCGTTCCCGAAGGTCGCCGACACGTACCGCCGCCGGTTCCGGCACATCCTCGTCGACGAGTACCAGGACACGAACCACGCCCAGTATGCGCTCATCCACGAGCTCACCCGGCCGGTCTCGGGGAGCGCGGCCGAGCCATATGCCTCGAACGGCATGATGATCTTCGAGCCCGACCCGTCGACAGCCTCGGGTGACGACGACACGGCCGGCGCCTCGCTCACCGTGGTCGGCGACTCCGACCAGTCGATCTACGCGTTCCGCGGCGCCGACATCCGCAACATCAGCGAGTTCGAGCGCGACTTCCCCGGGGCGAAGGTCGTGCTGCTCGAGCAGAACTACCGATCGACGCAGAACATCCTCTCGGCGGCGAACGCGGTGATCGGCAACAACTTCGACCGCAAAGCGAAGAACCTGTGGAGCGACAAGGGCGCGGGCGAGAAGATCGTCGGCTTCACCGGCTACTCGCAGCACGATGAGGCGCAGTTCGTGGCCGACGAGGTCGACGCGCTGCGGCGCGGCGGCATCCCGTACTCCGAAATGGCAGTGTTCTACCGCACCAACTCGCAGTCTCGCGCGCTGGAGGAGATCTTCATCCGCTCGGCCGTGCCGTACAAGATCATGGGCGGCACGAAGTTCTACGAGCGAGCCGAGATCAAGGACGCCCTGGCCTACCTCGTCGCGGTCGCGAACCCGGCCGACGAGATGGCGGTGCGCCGCATCCTCAACAAGCCGCGCCGCGGCATCGGCGACGTGACAGAGACGTCGATCGCACGCTTCGCAGAGGAGCAGGGCATCTCGTTCCGCGATGCGCTGCGGCACCCCGGTCAGCTCGGCGTCGGGCCCAAGCTGCAGGCGGCGATCGGCGCCCTCGACGCCGTGCTCGATGAGGCCACCGCGATCATGCTCCCGCCCTCGGGCGAGGTGCCGCCGGCCACCTCGGTGGCCGAGGGGCTCACGGTGCTGCTCAACAAGAGCGGATACTTCGACGCGCTGCGCGCGAGCCGTGACCCGCAGGACGAGGCGCGCCTCGAGAACCTCGACGAGTTCGTGGCCGTCGCCCGCGACTTCGCGCGCAACACCCCCGACGGCACGATCGCCGACTTCCTCACCGAGGTCGCGCTGGTGTCGGATGCCGACGACCTCGACGACGAGTCGGGAACGGTGTCGCTGATGACGATGCACACCGCGAAGGGTCTGGAGTACGACGCGGTGTTCGTCACCGGCGTCGAGGAGGACCTCATCCCGCACCGCATCTCGGCGGGGGAGCCCGGCGGGCCGCAGGAGGAGCGCCGGCTGTTCTACGTCGGCATCACCCGCGCGCGCAAGCGCCTGCACCTGTCGCTGGCGATGACCCGCGCCCAGTTCGGAGAGGTGTCGGTCGCGATGCCGAGCCGGTTCCTGCAGGAGATCCCGGCCGAGCTCATCGACTGGCGCCAGTCGCCGGGCGATGTGAACTCGCGCGGCGGCATGCAGTCGCGTGCGCTCAACGCCCGACACGGGGGACGCGGCGGCTTCGGCGGTGACCGCTTCGGCGGCGGCGATCGGTTCGGCGTGCAGTCGCTGCCCAAGCGCGAGCTCAAGCCGCTGTCGACCGCGATGGACAAGTTCGCGAACAAGGTCACCGGCAAGGTGCGCGACAACGGCGACCTCGAGCTGGTGGCCGGCGACCGCATCCGTCATGACGACTTCGGCGAGGGGCGCATCGAGGCCGTCACGGGCGAGGGCGCCAAGCGCATCGCGCACGTGCGGTTCGACAGTGCAGGGCAGAAGAAGCTGCTCATCAAGATCGCGCCGATCACGAAGCTCTGACGCGGGCCGCCCGGGGTTAGGCTGGCAGATATGGCCCTTTTCTCACGCCGCAAGAAGTCTGTCGACGCTCCGGATGCACTGCAGCAGCCCGCCGAGCAGGAGGCGTCAGAGCAGACTGCCGCGACCGAGCAGACGGCCCCGGCCGAGCCCGTTCCCGACGTCGCCATCTCGGTGCAGGCGTTCCGCGGCGTCGGCGCTGACGCCGGCCCCGAGGTGCGGATGCCGGAGCCGGTCACGCCCGAGCAGGCCGCCGCACCGGTCGCTTCCGCACCGCAGACGGCCGCTCCGGCAGCATCCGCCCCGCCCGTGCCGGACGCACCCATGCGCCTTCCGCTCGCTCCGCCGCTGCCGCCAGAGCAGACGCACACGGTCGACGGGCTCAATGACAACGTGCTGCTGCGCGAGGCGCTCGCGCAGCTCGACGAGAACGCGAACAACGAGCAGCTGCTCGGCGTGATGCGCCAGTCCCTGCAGGGCCACCTGTACTTGCGCGTGCACGGCGATGCGCGCGAGCAGATCAACTCCGGCCAGCAGCTGTCGGTCGGCGTCATCCGCGACGAGGACCGCTCGTTCATGCTCGCCTACAGCTCGGGTGCCGCGCTGCGCGCCTCGGTGCAGGGCGCGGAGGATGCGGCCGCGACGTCGGCGATCGCTCAGCCGGTCGCCGCGGTGTACCGTCAGGTCGTCTCGGGCGGCTTCACCGGCATCGTGCTCGACAACAGCTCCGCCCCGCACCGGGCGGTGTTCCCCACCGAGCTGCTGCAGAAGGCACTCGAGCAGGGCGATGACGAGACCGAGATCAAGGCGCTCGTCGCCGGACCCCGCGACCAGAGCACCACAGCGCGCGTCGCCGAGGCGCTCGCGAAGAAGCGCGTCTGGGTCGCCGTCAACGACGGCGGCAACGGTCAGGCCGTCGGCATCGCCGAGGTGCGCAGCCCCGACGGGCGGCGCTTCCTGCAGATCTTCTCGCACCCGCTCGAGGTGGTCGTGCTCGGCCGCAACGACAAGCCGATGCCGTTCCAGCCCGAGCAGCTCGCGAAGGTGCTCCGCTCGCACGACGAGATCGCAGGCGTGGTCGTCGACCTCGCCGGGCCGTCGCTCACGATCGAGCGCGCCGACCTCGCACCCGTCATGGTGCTCGCGGTCGACCTCGAAGCCGAGTAGGGCCGAGGAGAACCCGCGCACCTGTCGGCCGCGGGTGCGACCGCCTAAGGTCGGATCATGGCTTCCGAGCGCGTGACTCTGACCGTGACCGACGACGGCGTGCGCGAGATCGCGCTGTCGAGCCCGAACAAGGTCGTCTGGCCGGTCGACGGTGCCGACGGCATCACGAAGGCCGAGTACGCCGACTACGTGCAGCAGGTGTCGACGCCGTTCCTGAACTCGACGGGGCGGCGCCCGGTGTCGCTGGAGCGGTTCCGCGACGGCATCCGCGGTGAGGGGTTCTTCTCGAAGAACCCGCCCAAGGGCACACCCGACTTCGTCGACGCCGTGACCGTCACATACAACAGCGGCCGCAGTCACCCGCAGATCGTGCTGAACCGCACGAGTGCGATCGTCTGGGCCGTGCAGATGAACACGATCGTGTTCCACCCGTGGGCGTCGCTCGCCACCGACACCGACAACCCGGTCGAGCTGCGCATCGACCTCGACCCGCAGCCGGGCACGGGCATCGCCGAGGCGGCGGTCGCCGCCCGCGAGCTGCGTACGGTGCTCGCAGAGGCCGGCCTCGAGGCGTTCATCAAGACCAGCGGCAACCGCGGTCTGCACGTGTTCTGTCCGATCGTGCCGGAGTGGGAGTTCCTCACCGTGCGGCACGCGGTGATCGCCGCCGGTCGCGAGCTCGAGCGACGGATGCCGGATGCCGTGACGACGGCGTGGTGGAAGGAGGAGCGCGGGGAGCGACTCTTCGTCGACTTCAACCAGGCCAACCGCGACCGCACGATGGCCGGCGCGTACAGCCCGCGGGCGCTGCCGGGCGCACCGGTGTCGACGCCGATCCACTGGGACGAGCTCGACGACGTCGATCCGAAGCGGTTCACGGTGCGCAGCATCCCGAAGCGGCTCGACGAGATCGGCGACCCCTGGGCCGACATACAGGCTGCGCCGGGGCGCATCGACACGCTGCTGGAGTGGTGGGAGCGCGATGTCGAGAACGGGCTCGGCGAGATGCCGTTCCCGCCCGAGTTTCCGAAGATGCCCGGTGAGCCGCCACGCGTGCAGCCGAGCAAGAAGGTCGCCGCGAACTGGGACGACGAGGGCAACCGCGTCGACGACTGAGTCGCTCAGGTGAGAACGTCGGCGAGGTCGTATCCGGCGACCGTGTCGAGCTGCGCGTACGTGCAGGAGGCGGCATCCCGATCGGGCCGCCAGCGCGCGAACTGCACGGTGTGCCGGAACCGGGCGCCCTCGAGCTGGTCGTAGCGGACCTCGAGCACCCGCTCGGGCCGCAGCCGCACGAACGAGACGTCCTTCGCACCCGTGAACCGTGAGCGCTCGCCCTCGCCGGTCACGACATCGCCCGACTCGTCGCGTTCGACGAGCGGGGCGAGCTCGTCGACCAGCTTCTGCCGCATCGCATCGGTCCAGGCGGCCACCCCGCCGACCTGGCGCAGCACGCCGGTGTCGTCGTACAGCCCGACGAGCAGCGAACCGACGCCGGAGCCGCTCTTGTGCACCCGGTAGCCGAGCGCGACGACGTCGGCCGTGCGGGCATGCTTGATCTTGATCAGCGTGCGCTTGCCCGGCGCGTACGGGTCGTCGAGCGGCTTGGCGACGACGCCGTCGAGCCCGGCGCCCTCGAACTCCGCCAGCCAGCGACGCGCCAGTTCGGCATCCTCCGTCGTGCGGGTGAGGTGCAGCGGATGCCGGGCCTCCGCCAGCATCCGCTCGAGTCGCGCCCGCCGCTCGCGGAACGGATGCTGCTGCAGATCCTCTTCGCCGTCGGCGAGGAGGTCGAAGGCGATGAACATCGCCGGGGTCTCGGCGGCGAGCTTCGCGACGCGCGAGGCGGCGGGGTGGATGCGCTGGCTGAGGGCCTCCCAGTCCAGGCGCTGCGCGCCTTCGGGCCCGGTCGCGACGACGATCTCGCCGTCGAGCAGGCACGGCCCCGGCAGGATCTCGGCGAGCTGTTCGACGAGTTCGGGGAAGTACCGGGTCAGCGGCTTCGCGCCGCGGGAGCCGATCTCGAGCGTCTCGCCGTCCCAGGCGACGAGCCCGCGGAAGCCGTCCCACTTCGGCTCGTACAGCATCGGCTTCTTCGCGCTGTCGGGCACGGCCGCGGCCGCCTTCGCGAGCATGGGCGCCGGGATCTCGTACATGCTGACCATCCTGCCCCGGGCGGCCCGTGCGACGCGAGACCCGTCAGGAGTCGCGTATCGCTGCCTCGCGGGGCCGGGATGCGGCGTGTTGCGACCCCTGCGGGAGGAGGGGTCAGGCGGGGAAGAGGTCGGCGAGGGTGGCGGGGCGGCCGGCATCCTCCAGAGCGGTGCGGGCGGCGAGCCAGCCGGGCATGCCCGTCACGCCGGGGCCGGGCGGGGTGGATGCCGACGCGAGATACACCCCCGGCATCGGGGTGCGCCACGGGTGCGCTGAGACGGTCGGGCGTCGCAGCGCCTGGCGCATCGTGAACGCGCCGCCGAAGATGTCGCCGCCGATCTCAGCCGGATTGATCAGCTCGCGCCGTGATGCCGGCACCGCGTGCGCGGCCAGCACGACATCTCGGAAGCCGGGCGCGAAGCGCTCCACCTGCCGGGTCACCAGCTCGGTCGCGTCGAGCGTCGACCCGGCCGGCACGTGGATGTACGTCCACAGCACGGCGCCGCCCGCCGGGGCGCGGGTGTCGTCGAGCACGGAGGGCTGCACCGCCAGCACGTACGGATTCTCGCTGACGGTGCCGCGGGCGACGGCGTTCTCGCTCGCCCAGATCTCGGCACGCGTGCCGCCGAGGTGCACAGTGGGCGCCTGCGCCACCTGCGGGTTCGCCCACGGCACGGGCCCGCTCAGCGCGAAGTCGACCTTGGCGGCGGCCGGGCCGTAGCGGAAGGCGCGCAGCGCCCGTGCGTACCCCGCGGGAACGTCGGGATGCGTGAGCGCGAGCCGCGGTGACGTGTTCAGCACGAGCAGGTCTCCGCGCGCCGGATCGCCCCAGTCCAGAGTCGCAAGATCACCGATGTGCTCGCCCGTGCGCACCGCGCCGCCGTGCGCCTCGAGATCGGCGACGAGGGCGTCGGCGATGCGCCGCGCCCCACCGCGCGGGTACGCCCAGCCGCCCGCATGCCCATGCGCGGCGAGCAGCAGTCCGGCCGCGGCCGCGCTGAGCGAGGGGAGCGGCGCGTTCGCATGCGCCACGACACCGGCCAGCAGGGCGCCGGCGGCCTCGGTGCGCAGACTGCCGCGTGCGAGCGGGGTGCCGTGCTGCAGCATCCGCAATCCGTACCGCACCGCGGCGACCGGGTCGCGGGGCACCCGAGGCAGGGCGTTCCCGGTGAAGTCGACGACGCCCTCGATGCGCCGCACGAGCGGGCGCAGCAGAGCCAGCCAGGCGCGTCCGTCGGAGCCGAGCCCCGCGGCGGTGCGCTCGATGTCGTGCCAGGCGATCGCGGCGCGACCCTCGTCGAGAGGGTGCGCGTACGAGATCTCGGGCACGATCCAGTCGACTCGCCGCTCGATCCCGAGCGCACGGAAGAACGGCGAGGCGAGGGCGGCCGGGTGCACGGCCGAGCAGACGTCGGAGACGAATCCGGGCAGCGGGCCGGATTCGGTGCGGATGCCGCCGCCGATCGTGTCGGCTGCCTCGAGCACCTCGACCTCGTAGCCCGCGCGGGCCAGGGTCACGGCGGCGGCGAGCCCGTTCGGTCCGCTGCCGATCACCGTCGCCCGTGCCATGGCTTCAGTGTGTCACGACGGGCGGATGCCGGGGCGTCGGCCGAGTCGGATGCAGTGCCGGAGGGTCCCGCGACGTGCGATCCTGGAAGGGATGAACGAAGTCCAGGGCCCGACCCCCGCAGGAACCTCCCGTCCGTACCGATCCCTCGCCGAGGCGCTGCGCGCGCACCGCATCCCCGAGGAGAACCACGCCTTCATCGGCGCGATCGTCGATGCCGTCGGCGTCGTCAGCTTCATCGACCGCGGTCGGTACATCGAGGCGCTGCGCCGCGGAGCCGGTGCGCCCCTGCACATCGGCCGCACCTACACGAACGGCTTCACCGAGGACGAGCAGATCACCCTGCCGTCCGGCCCGCTGCGCCTCAAGCCCAGCGAGGGCCGCGCGCCGTACTTCTACGTGACGCACCCCAGCGAGCTGCCCGGTGTCGCGCCGGTCAAGGCCAAGCGCGCACCCCGGGCATCCGCCCCGGCCGCGCCTCGCACGCCGAAGACGACGCCCCTCGCGGAGCGCGACTACGGCGTCTGCGACGTGTGCTTCATGGTCAAGACGCCGTCCGGCGGCTGCGGCTGCAGCTGACCCGAGGAACGCGACCGCGGAATCCAGCTCAGGCGAACGCGCTCATCCCGGTGATGTCGCGGCCGAGCAGCAGCGCCTGCACGCTCTCGGTGCCCTCGTAGGTGTGGATCGCCTCGATGTCGGCCATGTGCTGCATGACGCCGTTCTCGAGCAGGATGCCGTTGCCGCCGAGCAGATCGCGCGCGGTCGAGGCGATGCGCCGCGCCGCGCGGGTGTTGTGGAACTTCGCCAGTGACGCCTGCGTCGGCCGCAGCTGCTCCGCGCTCTCGAGATCGGCCAGTCGGCGGCAGTACAACTGCATGGCCGTGAGGTCTTCGAGCATGTGCGTGAGCCGCTCCTGCACCATCTGGAACTTCGCCAGCGGCTTGCCGAACTGCACTCGCTGCAGCGAGTACGCCAGCGCCGCCTCGTAGCAGGCGGTCGCGTGTCCGAGAGCAGACCAGGCGACCCCGGAGCGGGTCGAGTACAGCACCACCGAGGCGTCCTTGAAGCTCTTCGCACCCGGCAGCACGGCATCGGCGGGCACGCGCACGTCATCAAGACGGATGTGCGCCTGGTGGATGCCGCGCAGCGAAGCCTTGCCCTCGATCACGGTGCCCTGATAGCCGGGCGTCTCCTGCTCGACGATGAAGCAGCGCACGCCGCCGTGGTCGTCGGCGCGCTCGTCGTCGACGCGCGCCCAGACGAAGGTGATGCCGCCGGACGCTCCGTTGCCGATCCATTTCTTCGCGCCGCGCAGCACCCATTCGCCGGTCGCCGCATCGCGGCGCGCGCTGGTCTCGAGCGAGACGGAGTCCGAGCCGTGGTCGGGCTCGGTGAGAGCGAACGATGCCAGCACCGAGGCGTCCGCCACCGGCTTCAGCCAGCGCTGCTGCTGCTCCGCACTGCCGAACAGTGCGAGGGTGCGCAGGGCGAGTCCGCCCTGCACGGCGAGGATCGTGCCGAGCGAGCCGTCGCCACGCGAGATCTCCATGTTCACCAGTCCCGCCGCCAGCGGTGAGATGCGGGTGAGGTCGGGATGCCGGATGCCGTCGACGACCAGGTCGTACTCGCCCATCTTGCGGGCGGCCTCGAGAGGGTACTCGGCGCGATCCCAGGCATCCGTCATCTGCGGCGCCACCTCGTCGACGTACGCCTTGGCGCGCTCCCAGACGGCGCGGTCGTCGTCGGAGATGTCGGCGAAGACGGCGTAGTAGTCGCTGTCGCGGCGCGAGGTGACGTCGTAATGCTCGACGCTCTCGCCGGGGAAGGGTGCGCTGCTCATGGCGGCCACTCTACTCCGGAAACGGACTGAGTCCCAGAGAGATCGGAACTGAGTGTCAGTCGCTCAGCTGCGCCTGCACCCGGCGCGACACCTCGGCCACCGGCATCGACCGCGGGAACACCGCGACGACCACGTCATCGGGCGCGGATGCCGTCTCGCCGTGCAGCACGCCGTACCGACGGCGCACGTCGTCGAGTGCGGCGCGCAGCGCCGACACCGGCACCCGCTTGCCGCGCAGCAGCTCGCGCAACACGTGATTGTGCACCGCGGTCACCAGCGCTGAGAAGCCCACCGCGTCGATGGGGGCGATGCCGGGCAGCGCCTCGCGCAGGTACTCGTCGAACAGACGCTCGTAGCGGAACACCGTGACGATCTCGCGCTCGCGCAGCGCGGGCACCCCGCGCACGATCTGGTACCGGTGCCTGGCGAGCTCGGGGTCGCGCGCGAAGTGATTGAACACCCGCTCGGATGCTTCGCAGACCGCCTGCCACGGATCGTCGTGCGGCTCGTCGAGGAAGGATCGCAGCTGCTCGAGCAGCGACTCGTGATCGGTGAAGACCACGTCCTCCTTGCCGCCGAACTGACGGAAGAACGTGGAGCGCGAGACCCCGGCGGCCTTCGCGATCTGCTCGACGGAGGTCTGCTCGAACCCCTGGCGGGAGAACAGCTCCAGAGCCGCGGCGACCACCGCGGTGCGTGCTCGTGACACGTCGGCGTGCTCGGTCATAGCTGAACAGCGTAGTCGCCCCGCACCCGGCATCCGATCGTCGTGACGCGGGCCGGCGCAGCGGCCGTCAATCGGCGTCGTTCAGCGGTAGTAGGCTGGGGGATCGGGTCGAATGATATCGACAGCCGACAGAATCTGTCGCGTCCCAACCGCCGCAACCAGCGAAGGACTGCACGTGGATCTCTACGAGTACCAGGCACGAGACCTTTTCGAAAGCTACGGAGTGCCGGTTCTCGCCGGCATCGTCGCCGACACCCCTGAGGAGGTGAAGGCAGCGGCTGAGAAGATCGGCGGCGTCGTCGTCGTCAAGGCCCAGGTGAAGACCGGTGGGCGCGGCAAGGCCGGCGGCGTGAAGGTCGCCAAGACCCCCGACGAGGCGTACGAGGCGGCCAAGGCGATCCTCGGTCTCGACATCAAGGGCCACGTCGTGCAGCGCGTCATGGTCGCCCAGGGCGCCCGCATCGCCGAGGAGTTCTACTTCTCGGTGCTGCTCGACCGCGCCAACCGCTCCTACCTGAGCCTGTGCTCGGTCGAGGGTGGCATGGAGATCGAGCAGCTCGCGGTCGAGAAGCCCGAGGCGCTCGCGCGCGTCGAGGTCGACCCGCTGACCGGCATCGACAAGGCCAAGGCCGTCGAGATCGCCCGTGAGGCGAACTTCCCCGAGGATCTCATCGAGAAGGTCTCGGACGTGTTCGTCAAGCTGTTCGAGGTCTACAAGGGCGAGGACGCCACCCTCGTCGAGGTGAACCCGCTGGTTCGCACCGAAGAGGGCGACATCATCGCGCTCGACGGCAAGGTGTCGCTCGACGACAACGGCAGCGAGGTGCGCCACCCCGAGCACGAGGAGCTCGAGGACAAGGCCGCCGCTGACCCCCTCGAGGCGAAGGCCAAGGCCGCGGGCCTCAACTACGTCAAGCTCGACGGCGAGGTCGGCATCATCGGCAACGGCGCGGGTCTGGTCATGTCGACCCTCGACGTCGTCGCGTACGCCGGCGAGAACCACGGCGGCGTGAAGCCCGCGAACTTCCTCGACATCGGCGGCGGCGCGAACGCGCAGGTCATGGCCGCCGGTCTCGACGTCATCCTGGGCGACGAGCAGGTCAAGAGCGTGTTCGTGAACGTCTTCGGCGGCATCACCTCGTGCGTCGCCGTCGCGGAGGGCATCGTCAAGGCGCTCGAGATCCTCGGCGACTCGGCCACCAAGCCGCTCGTCGTGCGTCTCGACGGCAACCAGGTCGACGAGGGACGCGCGATCCTCGCCGAGGCCAACCACCCGCTGGTCACCCTCGCCGCAGGCATGGACGAGGGCGCCGACAAGGCCGCCGAGCTGGCGAACGCCTGAGCCCTATCGAGACTGAAGGAACGAGAAATGTCGATCTACCTCAACAAGGACTCCAAGGTCATCGTCCAGGGCATCACCGGCGGTGAGGGCACCAAGCACACCGCTCTCATGCTCAAGGCGGGCACCAACATCGTCGGTGGCGTGAACGCGCGCAAGGCCGGCACCACCGTCACGCACGAGACCGCCCACGCGGGCGAGGTCGACCTGCCCGTGTTCGGAACCGTCGCCGAGGCGATGGAGAAGACCGGTGCCGACGTGTCGGTCGCCTTCGTGCCGCCGAAGTTCGCCAAGGACGCGATGATCGAGGCCATCGACGCCGAGATCCCGCTGCTCGTCGTCATCACCGAGGGCATCCCGGTGGGCGACAGCGCCGAGGCGTGGGCCTACGCGAAGTCGAAGGGCAACAAGACCCGCATCATCGGGCCGAACTGCCCCGGCATCATCACCCCGGGTGAGGCGCTCGCCGGCATCACCCCGGCGAACATCACCGGCAAGGGCCCGATCGGCCTCGTGTCGAAGTCGGGCACCCTGACCTACCAGATGATGTTCGAGCTGCGCGATCTGGGCTTCTCGACCGCCATCGGCATCGGCGGCGACCCGATCATCGGCACCACGCACATCGACGCGCTCGCCGCGTTCGAGGCCGACCCCGACACGAAGGCGATCGTCATGATCGGCGAGATCGGCGGCGACGCCGAGGAGCGTGCGGCCGAGTACATCAAGGCGAACGTCACCAAGCCGGTCGTCGGCTACGTGGCCGGCTTCACCGCCCCCGAGGGCAAGACCATGGGCCACGCCGGCGCCATCGTCTCGGGATCGGCGGGCACCGCGCAGGCCAAGAAGGAGGCCCTCGAGGCCGCCGGTGTCAAGGTCGGCAAGACCCCGAGCGAGACCGCCGCGCTGATGCGCGACATCATCGCGGGTCTCTGAGCCGCTAGACTGATCGACGAAGGCCCCGGGCTCCACCCCGGGGCCTTCGTCATGCCCGGCATCCTTCCGCGCCCGCCTCACTTCTGAAGGATGACTGCAGGTCTGAAGGATGCTGGGGGCCCGAGCGTCCTTCAGAAGTGGATCCGTCCTTCAGAACTCGGCCGGGCGTGCGTATCCTGTCCAGGTGACGGATGCCACGACAACTGCGGAGGCGCGTCGCCGATGGCGGGCAGCCGCATTGCCGAAGCTGCGGGGCGTCGTGCTCGACCTTGGGGCCGGCTCCGGGATCGCGGCCGATCATCTGCAGGCGGATGTCACCTGGCTGCCCCTGGAACCGAGGCGCACGATCGACCGGTCGCTGCGGGATCGTCTCGCCCACCGCGAGCGGTCGCGGCTGCTGGTGGCATCCGCCGAGTCCATTCCCGTGGAAGCGGCGTCGGTCGATGCGGTGATCGCGTCGACCGTGCTCTGCTCGGTGCGGCGGCCGGCCCAGGTGCTGGCCGAGGTGCGCCGCGTGCTGCGCCCTGGCGGCGAGATGGTGTTCTTCGAGCATGTGGCGGCGGATGCCGGCACGTGGACTTCCGCCCTCCAGACGCTGTTCGCCCCGGTGTCGCGGCTCATCGACCACGGCTGCGACCCGCATCGAGACACGGCCGCGACGATCCGCGCGGCAGGATTCGCCTCAGTCGAGCTGCACCAGACGACGATGCCCGGCGTGCTCGGCACCGTGGAACCGCTCATCCACGGTGCGGCCGTGAACTGACAGCGGGACCGGCGGCGCATCCTCAGCGCTGCGCCCTGGTGTCCACCCAGGCGCGCAGCGCATCCGGACGATTCGTGATGATCCCGTCGACGCCCATCGCGGTCAGTGCCTCCCACTCGGCCACGGCATCCCGCGTCCACACGAAGACGCCCAGCCCGGCCTCGTGCGCCAGCGCGACGCCCGGGGCGGTGGCATCGCACGGGTTGACGGCATCCGCTCCGAGAGACCGCGCGGTCGCGACGGTCGACGCGTCGAGCCCGTCCGAGAGCAGGGCGAGCTTGAGCTCCGGAGCGATTCTGGCGATCCGTGCCACGGTCTTCTCGCTGAAGCTCTGCACGACGACCGTGGCGGAGAGCCCCGCCTCGTCGATCATGTCGACCGTCGTCCGGACCGCCGCCACATTCCAGTCGCCCTTGTACTCGATCACTGCCGAGACCCGCGTGCCGCTGACCAGGTCGAGTACCTCGGCCAAGGTGGGGATCCGCGTGCTCGCGTACGAATCCGAGAACCAGGATCCGGCGTCGAGTGCTCGTAGCTGTGCCGCTGTCAGCTGCGAGACGGCGCCGGTGCCGTCGGTCGTCCGGTCGACGGTGCGATCGTGGATGACGACGGGAACGCCGTCCTTCGACAGTCGGACGTCGAGTTCCAGGTAGTTCGCGCCGCGGGAGATCGACGAGAGGAACGCGGGCATCGTGTTCTCGGGGGTGGCGAGCGAGTCACCGCGATGCGCGATGACGACGCCCACCTGGCCAGGGGCGCGCAGGATCGTCAGCGGCCTGATGACGACCTTGCCCTGCGGCGCGCGCGCCGGGGTCGAGAGTGCCACGGCTGCCACCGGTTGCGACGCGGGGAGTGCCACCGCCGTGGCCGTCGGGCCGGAGAACGCGGCCACGGTCGCCCACGCGGCGCTGATCCCCACTGCGGCCCACAGGCGTCGTCGGCGACGTCTCATGATCCGCATCATGTCAGAGCACGCCGTCGGCGTCGAGACCTTTTCGTTATCTTCTTCCGACGCGCCGCGCGGACGGCAGAGGGGGCGGATGCCGCAGCATCCGCCCCCTCCGTCGTCGTGGGACGTGATCAGCCGAGCAGCGCCTCGATGGGGCCGCGGGCGAAGAAGATCACGAAGCCGGCCGACACGATCCACAGCAGCGGGCTGATCTGACGGGCCTTGCCCGACAGGGCGCGCACCAGCACCCAGCCGATGAAGCCGGCGCCGATGCCGTTGGCGATCGAGTAGGTCATCGGCATGACCGTCACGGTGAGGAACACCGGGAACAGCGCCGTGAAGTCGGTGAGGTCGATGAAGCGGATCTGGCTCATCATCAGCGCACCCACGATCACCAGGGCGGCAGCGGCGACCTCGGTCGGCACGATCGACACCAGCGGGGTGAAGAACATCGCCACGAGGAACAGGCCACCGGTGATGAGGTTCGCGAAGCCGGTGCGCGCGCCCTCGCCGATGCCGGCGCCCGACTCGATGAACACCGTGTTCGACGAGCCCGAGGTCGCACCTCCGACGACGGCGCCGACGCCCTCGACGATCAGCGCCGACTTCAGGCGCGGGAAGTTGCCGTGCTCATCGGCCAGCTCGGCTTCCTTCGCGAGGCCCGTCATGGTGCCCATGGCGTCGAAGAAGTTCGTGAACACCAGGGTGAAGACGAGCATCAGGGCGGCCAGTGCGCCGATGCGCGGGAAGGCGCCGAACAGGTCGAACTGACCCACGAGTGACAGGTCGGGCACCGCGATGAGCTGCTGGGGCAGCGCGGGGATCGACAGGCTCCAGCCACCGGCGTTCTCCTCGCCCTTGGCGCCGATGTGCCAGATCGCCTCGACGATCACGGCGAGCACGGTCCCCGAGACGAGACCGATGAGGATGCCGCCCTTCATCTTGCGCGCCACGAGGATGCCGGTCAGCAGCAGCGTGAACACGAAGATGAGGGTCGGGACGGTGGCGACCGAGCCGCCGATGCCGAGGCTCACCGGGGGAGAGGCGCTCGCGGTCACGAAGCCGGCGTTCACGAAGCCGATGAAGGCGATGAACAGGCCGATGCCGACCGTGATCGCGATCTTCAGCTGCATGGGCACGGCGTCGAAGATCATGCGCCGCAGGCCGGTGGCGCTCAGCAGCACGATGATGAGGCCGTTGATGACCACGAGGCCCATCGCCTCGGGCCAGGTGACCTCGCCGACGACCGAGAACGCCAGGAAGGCGTTGATGCCGAGGCCGGCCGCGAAGCCGAAGGGCAGGCGGGCGACGAGACCGAACAGGATCGTCATCACGGCGGCGGTCAGGCCGGTCACGGCGCTGAGCTGCAGGAAGTCGAGCTGGTTGCCGTCGATGTCGGTGCCCGACGACAGGATGATCGGGTTGAGGATGACGATGTACGCCATCGTCACGAACGTGACCACGCCGCCGCGGATCTCGGCTCCGAAGGTGGAGCCGCGCTTCGTGATCTCGAAGAATCGGTCGACCGCGTTCTGCGGGCGGGTGTCGGGGTGCGCAGGGGCAGTTGTCATCGGGGGAACCTCCGCAGAAAACCTATCGTGTTCACGCGCACACGGGGGCGTGCGCGTGTGCGCGCGGGAGGGCGCGGCTGGCCGTCGTAGGCTCGAGGAGACATGCAACGCCTCCTCGTCGCGCTTCTCGCCGCCCTCGACGCCGCCATCGCGGCAGCCGTCGGGCTGGCGGCTCTGCTCGCCCCGCTCACCCTGCTCTGGGTGCTGGCCTTCGGGCTGGCCGGCGACTGGGGCGCGCTGTGGCCGGTCAGCGGCACGCTGTGGCAGTTCGCGCACGGGGTGCCGCTCGAGGTGGTGCTGCCCGCGCAACTGATGTCGAATCTCGGCATCCCTGCGGATGCCGAGCGCTTCGCGCTGTCGGTGCCACCGCTGGCGCTGCTCGTGTTCACTGTGCTCTTCGCCGCGCGCTCCGGTCGCCGTGCCGCGGCATCCGGCGCCTGGACCGTCGGCGTCGCCGGCGGCACGGTCGCCTTCGCCGTCATCTCGGCGCTGGTGGCGCTGAGCGCCCGCTCCGAGGTGCTGACGGCGCCGCTCTGGGCGGCGATCCTCGTCCCCGCCGCCGTGTACGCGATCGGCGTGACCGCCGGTGCGGTGAAGCACGCCTGGTCGGAGGGCGACGGGGGCCTGATCGACCGCCTGCACGACGTGGTCGACGAGTGGGGCGACTGGTCGCCCGTGCTGGCCGAATCGGTGCGCGGTGCAGCCATCGCCCTGACCGCGCTCGCCGGCGCGGGAGCCCTCGGTGTCGCCGCCATGACCCTGCTGCGCGGGGGAGAGGTCATCGCCCTCTTCGAGGCGGCCCGCGTCGATGTGCTGGGCGCCGTGATGCTCACCCTCGGCCACCTCGTCTACCTGCCGACGCTCGTCGTCTGGTCGGTGAGCTGGCTCGCCGGCCCCGGCTTCGCCCTCGGCACCGGCACCGCCGTCTCGCCCGCAGGCACCCAGCTGGGCGTCGTCCCCGGCATCCCGGTGCTGGGACTCGTCCCCGAGAACGCCAGCATCTGGATGCTCGTTGCCGTGCTCGTGCCGGTCGCCGCCGGTGCGCTGGCGGGTTGGATGGTGCGCTCACGACTCGTCTGGGACGGCCAGGGCGACGCGTTCTGGCCGCGGGCCGCGATCGCGGCCGGCGTGGCCGCGCTCTCGGCCGGTGTCGCCGCGCTCGCCGCCGTGCTCGCATCCGGGTCGATCGGACCGGCCAGGCTTGCCGAGGCGGGGCCGGCGCCGGGTCCGCTCGCGCTCGCGATCGGCGTGGAGGTGCTGATCGGATGCGGCATCCTGCTGCTCGCCCCGCGTCATCGCGACGAGCTGGCGGAGGAGCGCACGGATCGCTGGCGGGCCGAGATGGCCGCGCTCGACGACGAGGCCCTGTGACGCGTCACGCGGCTCTGCCGGCGCGGGCGCGCCGATAGACTGACACGGTGCTGACGCTCGCGGTTCTCATCTCCGGTACCGGCTCGAATCTTCGGGCCCTGCTCGAGGCCGCCAGCCACCCCGACTTCCCCGCCCGGGTGATCGTCGTCGGCGCCGACCGCGACGCCGACGGCCTCGCGCATGCCGAGGAGTTCGGCATCCCCACCTTCACCGTGCCGTTCCACCTGCACGAGACCCGCGAGCACTGGGGCGAGGAGCTCGCCCGTCAGCTCGACGTGTGGGGCGCCGACCTCATCGTGCTCAGCGGGCTCATGCGGCTGCTGCCGGCATCCGTCGTCTCCCGCTACGCACCGCGCATCGTGAACACCCACCCCGCCTACCTGCCCGAGTTCCCCGGCGCGCACGGCGTGCGCGACGCGCTCGCCGCCGGCGTCTCCGAGACCGGCGCCAGCGTGATCGTCGTCGACGACGGCGTCGACAGCGGGCCCATCCTCGCCCAGGAACGCGTTTCCGTGCTGCCCGGCGACACCGAGCACAGCCTGCACGAGCGCATCAAGCCCGTCGAGCGACGCCTGCTCATCGACGTCGTGCGACGCATCGCCACTGGCGAGCTCGTGCTGACATCCTGACCCTCTCCGCCCGAACGAAGGAGCACCTCTCATGGCCGGCCCCCGCCTGGACCCCTCGCTGTACCGCGACCGCGACCTGGTCCCGATTCGTCGTGCGCTCGTCTCGGTGAGCGACAAGACCGGCCTGCTCGAACTGGCGGAGGCGCTCATCGCCGCCGGCGTCGAGATCGTCTCCACCGGGTCGACCGCCGCGACCATCCGCGACGCCGGGCACCCGGTGACCGACGTCGCCGCCGTCACCGGAGTCGACGAGATGCTCGACGGGCGCGTGAAGACGCTGCACCCGAAGATCCACGGCGGTCTGCTCGCCGACCTGCGCCTCGAGGACCACGAGCGTCAGCTCGCCGAACTCGGCATCTCGCCCTTCGAGCTCGTCGTCGTCAACCTGTACCCGTTCGTCGAGACCGTCGCATCCGGTGCCGAGCCCGACGCCATCGTCGAGCAGATCGACATCGGCGGGCCCGCCATGGTGCGCGCCGCCGCGAAGAACCACGCGAACGTCGCGATCGTCGTCTCGCCCGAGTCGTACCCGGCCATCATCGAGGCGGTCGCGGCAGGCGGCAGCACGCTCGTGCAGCGCCGGGAACTCGCCGCTCGCGCCTTCTCGCACACCGCCACCTACGACTCCGCGGTCGCGCAGTGGTTCGCCGAGGGCACCCTCGGCGACGGCGCCGACCTGCCCGCGCACCTGACCATCAAGGCCGAGCGGCTCGCGACCCTGCGCTACGGCGAGAACTCGCACCAGCGCGGCGCGATCTACACCCGCGCCGGCGGACACGGCATCGCCCAGGCCACGCAGCTGCAGGGCAAGGAGATGTCGTACAACAACTACGTCGATGCGGATGCCGCGCTGCGCGCCGCCTACGACATGGTGCTGCCGGCCGTCGCGATCATCAAGCACGCCAACCCGTGCGGAATCGCGACCACCGCACCGAACGCGCTCGACCCGATCGCCAGCGCCCATCTGCGCGCGCACGAGTGCGACCCGGTCTCGGCGTACGGCGGCGTGATCGCCGCGAACGGAACCGTCACCCTGAAGATGGCCGAGAACCTGAAGGACATCTTCACCGAGGTGATCGTCGCGCCCGACTTCGAGCCGGCCGCCCTCGAGGTGTTCAAGGCCAAGAAGAACCTGCGTCTGCTCAAGCTGCCCGTCGACTGGCAGCAGGAGCGCATGGACGTGCGCCTGGTCTCAGGCGGGATGCTGCTGCAGGACGCCGACCGGTTCCCCGACGACATCGTCTCGGTCGCGAAGAACTGGGAGCTCGTCTCGGGCGAGCGCCCCGACGACGCCGAGATGGAGAATCTCATCTTCGCGTGGAAGGCCTGCCGTGCGGTCAAGTCGAACGCGATCGTGCTCGCCAAGGGCAACGCCACCGTCGGCGTCGGCATGGGCCAGGTGAACCGGGTGGACTCGTGCCGTCTGGCCGTGGAGCGCGCGGGCGACCGCGCAGCGGGGTCCGTGGCGGCATCCGACGCGTTCTTCCCGTTCGCCGACGGACCTCAGGTGCTCATCGACGCCGGCATCACGGCGATCGTGCAGCCCGGTGGCTCGGTGCGCGACGAGGAGGTCGTGGATGCCGCCCGCAAGGCCGGCGTCACGATGTTCTTCACCGGAGAGCGCCACTTCTTCCACTGATCCCACGCCTCCCTCAGGGCATCGCTGCGCGCTGCCCTGAGCCTCTCGGAGGCGCGGGGCCCTCTCGTGTCACACGTTCTGGATCGCCTGCGGCGATGGACCGAGGGGCGACGGACCGAGGGGTGCGTCACTCGGTGGCGGAGCTGAGCAGGATGCTCGTCTCGGAGTCGCGGATGCCGTCGACGCCGCGGATGATGCTGAGGGTCTCGTCGAACGATGCGAGGCTGTCGCAGCTGAGCTCGGCGACGAGATCCCACCGGCCGTTCGTGGTGTGCAGCGCGGCGATCTGAGGAACGCCGCGCAGACCCCGGATGACTTCGCGGGTGTTGCGTCCCTCGACGGCGATCAGTGTGATCGCGCGGACGACGGATGCTGCCGCGGGATCGCGCACGCGCACCGAGAAACCCACGATCACGCCGCTGTCGGTGAGCTTGCGCAGCCGGCTGTCGACCGTGGCTCTGGTGACGCCGAGGGCGCGTGCGAGGTGGATCACCGGCTCCCGGCCGTTCGCTCGCAGCAGGGAGAGCAGTCGCCGATCGAGGTCGTCCATTCCGGTCATGACACAAATTGTACGTTCACGATGAGCAGAACAAGCAGCGAACCGTGTGAATGATCCACCCTGCTGATTGAAAGTGGCACCCGCCGTTCCTAGGCTGGAAGCTCAGAGTGAAGGGATGGGCGATGGTCCGTTTTGTCGATGTTGCGAACATGCGCCGCTGGCTGGTCGAGACCGGCATCGAGAAGGCGATCGAGGGGATCGCCGAGACGATCGCCGAGGACTTCCGCCGCTGGGAGCTGTTCGACAAGACCGCCCGCGTGGCCAGCCACTCCGAGATCGGCGTCATCGAGCTGATGCCCGCCAGCGACGGCCGCCAGTACGGCTTCAAGTACGTCAACGGTCACCCGTCGAACCCCTCCCGCGGGCTGCAGACCGTCACGGCGTTCGGCGTGCTCGCCGACGTCGACAGCGGCTACCCGACGCTGTGGACCGAGATGACGATCCTCACCGCGCTGCGCACCGCCGCGACCTCCGCCGTCGTCGCACGCGCGCTCGCGCCCGCCGGCGCCACCACGATGGCCATGATCGGCACCGGCAGCCAGGCCGAGTTCCAGGCCCTCGCCTTCCGCTCGCTGCTCGGCATCGAGAAGCTGCGTGTGTGGGACACCGACCCGCATGCCCTCGACGTGTTCGAGGCCAATATGCGCCCGCTGGGCTTCGACATCGTCCGCGCCGGCAGCGCCGCCGAGGCCGTCGAGGGTGCCCAGATCATCACCACCTGCACGGCCGACAAGGCCAACGCCACGGTGCTCACCGACGATATGGTCGGCCCCGGCGTGCACCTCAACGCGATCGGCGGGGACTGCCCCGGCAAGACCGAGCTCGACGCGCGCATCCTGCACCGCGCCGACATCTTCGTCGAGTACCCGCCGCAGACCCGCATCGAAGGCGAGATCCAGCAGCTCGACCCGGCGCATCCCGTCACCGAGCTGTGGCGTGTGCTGCGCGGCGAGGCGGACGGCCGCACCTCGGCGGAGCAGATCACCGTCTTCGACTCGGTCGGCTTCGCTATCGAGGACTTCTCGGCGCTGCGTTACCTCGCCACCGCCATCGAGGGCACCGACTACTTCACCGAGGTCGACCTCATCGCCGAGCCCGCCGACCCGAAGAACCTCTTCGCGCTCGTGGCCGAGGGCGCCGCCGCGCGGAGCCTCGTGTGAGAGCAGCCTCCGCGCAGGCGCCGGGCGCGGTCGTGATGATCAGACCGCATCACTTCCGCCCCAACCCGCAGACCGCCGCCGACAACACCTTCCAGCGCGACGCCGACCACGACGTCTCTCGCGCCGCGTACGACGCCTGCACACGGGTCGCCGAGGCGCTGCAGGCCGCCGGCGTGCGCGTGCACCTCTTCGAGGATGAGACCGACACCCGACCGGACAGCGTCTTTCCGAACAACTGGTTCTCGACCCACGCCGGCGGGCGCGTCGCGGTGTACCCGATGTACGCCGCGAACCGCCGCACCGAGCGCCGGCAGGACGTCATCGAGATGCTCAAGTCGGCCTACCGCGTGCAGGAGGTCATCGACTATTCGGGTCTCGAACCCGACGACCTCTTCCTCGAGGGCACCGGCGCGATGGTGCTCGACCACGTCTCGCGGATCGCCTATGCGGTGCGCTCGCGGCGCTGCGAGCCGGTGCTCGTCGAGCGGTTCTGCACGGTGTTCGGATATGAGCCGGTCGTGTTCGACGCGGTCGACCCTGATGGGGTGCCGATCTACCACACCAACGTGATGATGTGCATCGGCACGGACTTCGCGCTCATCGGACTCGACGCCATCGTGCCCGAGACCCGCCGCGCCGAGATAGCACAGCGCATCCTCGACAGCGGACGTGCCCTGATCCCGCTCACGCACGAGCAGGTCGCCTCCTTCGCGGGCAACGCCATCGAGCTGCGCGGCACCGACGGGGAGCGCCTCCTGGTGCTCAGCGAGACCGCGCATCGGAGCCTGACCGACGAGCAGCTGCGGCTCATCTCGGCATCGTGCCGCGTGCTGCCGCTCGACGTCTCGCCGATCGAGCTCGCGGGCGGCTCCGTGCGCTGCATGATCGCCGGTATCCACCTCGATCCGCGTGAGACGACCACCGCACCGATACCGCACACTGTCGTGTCCGATTTCCGCCAGCCGGCGGCATTCGGACGTGACAGAGTGGAGGCATGAGCGCACCCGAGATGACCATCGGCTCCCTGAGCCGCATGACATTCGACGAGCGCTACCGTGCCATCAGCGCGCGCGACACCCGCTTCGACGGGCAGTTCGTCACCGCGGTGCGCTCCACCGGCATCTACTGCCGGCCCAGCTGCCCCGCGCGCACACCGAAGCCCGCGAACGTCACGTTCTATCCGACGAGCGCGGCGGCCCATGAGGCCGGCTTCCGGGCGTGCAAGCGCTGCCTGCCCGAGGCCGCACCCGGCTCACCCGACTGGGACGTGCGCGGCGACCTCGCCGCCCGCGCCATGCGGCTCATCGCCGACGGAGTCGTCGAGCGCGAGGGCGTCACGGGCCTCGCCACCCGACTCGGATACTCCTCCCGGCACCTCACCCGGCTGCTCGTCTCGGAGCTCGGCGCCGGTCCGCTCGCGCTGTCCCGCGCGCAGCGGGCGCACACCGCACGGATGCTGCTCGTCGGCACGGATCTGCCGATCGCCGATGTCGCGTTCTCGGCCGGGTTCGCCAGCATCCGCCAGTTCAACGACACCATCCGCGAGGTCTTCGATCTCGCGCCCGGCGCGCTGCGCGCCCGCCGGAACACGGGGACGCACGCCGACCCGACCGGCGCGATCGACCTCGTGCTCCCGCATCGCGACCCGATCGACACCGACGGGCTGTTCGCCTGGATGAGTGCTCGCGCCATCCCCGGCACCGAGCTCGCCGGTGAGCAGAGCTTCTCGCGTCACCTGCGGCTGGCCGGCGGACCGGCGTGGTTCGAGTTGCGCCGCGGCGACGACGGCCGCATCCGTCTGCGCGCACGGCTCAGCCGCCTCGGCGACCTCTCGCCGCTCGTAGCCCGCGCTCGCAGGCTCTTCGACCTCGACGCCGACCCGCTCGCGATCGACACCGCGCTCTCCTCACATGCCGAACTCGCCCCGCTCGTCGCCCGCGTGCCCGGCATCCGGGTGCCGGGCGCGGTCGACCCGCAGGAGATGCTGATCCGCGCGATGATCGGCCAGCAGATCACGGTCGCCGCGGCCCGCACGGCGCTGACCGCACTGACCGAGGCGCTCGGGGAGCGCACCCCCGACGGCGGCACCCTGTTCCCGACCATGGCGGCCATCGCCGAGCACGGCGCCGAGGTGCTGCGCGGCCCCGCGGCCCGCATCCGTGCGGTCACCGGCGCCGCGGCCGCCCTCGCCGACGGCTCACTCGCACTCGGAGTCGGCGACGACGCCGCCGAGCAGCGCGTCGCGCTGCTCGCGATGCCCGGCATCGGACCGTGGACCGCCGATTACGTGCGGATGCGCGTGATCGGCGACCCCGACGTGCTGCTGCCCGGCGATGTCGCCATGCGCGCGGGAGCCGCGGCATCCGGCATCCCGAGCGACCCCGCCGGCATCACCGCATGGGCGGCGCGCACCGCCCCCTGGTGCAGCTACCTCACCGCGCACCTGTGGCGCGCCGCACCGGCGCGCCCCATGCGCACCCCCAAGACCACGACGAAGGAGCTCTCATGACCGCTCTCATCCAGACCATCGACACCCCCGACGGCAGCCTCACGATCCTCGCCGACGAGACGCAGCGCGTGCTCGCCTCGGGCTGGACGGCCGACGTCGACGCCATCCTCGCCCGCGTGCACTCGTCGCTGCGCCCCGCGTCCGTCACGGAAGGGGAGACGGATGCCGCCGCCGCAGCGGACGCCTACTACGCCGGCGACGTCGCCGCGATCGACACCGTGGCGGTGCGCCAGCGCGGCACCGAGCTGCAGAGCGCCGGCTGGGCGGCACTGCGCCGCATCGAACCCGGACGGCCGCTCACGTACTCCGAGTTCGCCGTCGCGCTCGGCAGCCCGCAGGCCGTGCGCGCGGCGGCATCCATCTGCGCCCGCAACGCGCCCGCGCTGTTCGTGCCCTGCCACCGGGTGCTGCGCAGTGACGGCACGCTCGGCGGCTTCGCCTGGGGCCTCGAGGTCAAGGAGAGCCTGCTGGCGCGCGAGGCGGGCACGCTGGTCTGATCGCGCCCCGCCGCTCGGAAACTGATTTCCTCTTGCAGGCGAAGCGATCGTGGGCATAAGCTCGAAGGCTGTCGCGCCGACCGGCCGACGAAGCCGATTCGAGGAGGACACCATGGTCTCGACCGTCCAGACGTACAACGCCCTCGGTTCGCGCGCGCCTCTCAGCCGCGAAAAGTAAGCGCGCCGGACGCCGCCGTCGCGTCCGCCGCCCGATCTCCGGATGCCGCGCATCCGCCCCCTTCTTCGCCGTCCGTTCGCAACGCTTGAGAGTCATGTCTGCCACGCCTTCCTCGTCATCCCTGTCCACATTCGCCGCGCTGTGGCGTCTGAAGCCCTTCGTCCGCCCGATCGTCGGTCGTCTCATCGGCGGTGCGCTCAGCGCGCTCGCCGCGGCCGTGATCGCCCTGATGATCCCGATCGTGCTCGAGCAGCTCGTCGCGGGTCCCCTGAACTCGGGGGTCGTCGGGCTCATCGCCGCCGGCGCGCTCGCCGTGTTCGCCCTCGCGCTCGGCGAGGCCGTCATGGTGTGGCTGCGCCGCTGGTTCGTGCTGACCCCGGCCACCGAGGTCGAGTTCCAGATGCGCTCCGACCTCTACTCGCGGCTGCAGTCGCTGCCGGTCGCGTTCCACGACCGCTGGCAGTCGGGCCAGCTGCTCAGCCGCATGATGCAGGACATCGGCCTCATTCGCCGCTGGCTGGCCTTCGGCCTCATCCTGCTCGTGGTCAACATCCTCACCATCATCATCGGCGCCGTGCTGCTGTTCCAGTGGCACTGGCTGCTCGGCGCGATCTTCCTCGTCACCGGCATCCCGATGTGGATCCAGGGCTACCTGTTCGAGAAGCGCTACGGTACGCTCGCCCGCCGCAGCCAGGACCAGGCCGGCGACCTCGCCACCAGCGTCGAGGAGAGCGTGCACGGCATCCGCGTGCTGAAGGCCTTCGGCCGCGGCAAGCACGCCCTGACCCGGTTCAGCCGACAGGCCGAGACGCTGCGCGAGACCGAACTGAGCAAGGCACGTGCCGTCGCCGAGATCTGGTTCTGGCTCGACCTCATGCCGCAGATCGCGTTCGGACTCAGCCTGATCACCGGCATCTGGCTGATCTGGCAGGGCGCGATCGAGCTGCCGCAGCTGTTCGCCTTCTTCGCGATGGCGACCGTGCTGCGCTGGCCGATCGAGTCGATCGGGTTCCTGTTCTCGTTCATGCTCGACGCGCGCACCGCGACCGACCGCGTGTTCGAGATCTTCCAGGAGACCAACACGATCACCGACCCCGCAGACCCGAAGCACATCGCCGAGCCGCGCGGTGAGGTCGCCTTCGAGGGCGCGCACTTCCGCTATCAGGACGCGGGTGCCGCCGAGCGCGACCTGCTCGACGGCATCGACCTCGTGCTGCGCCCCGGCGAGACCATGGCGCTCGTGGGCCTCACGGGCTCGGGCAAGACCACGCTCACGACGCTGCCCGCGCGGTTGTACGACGTGACCGGGGGACGGGTGACGCTCGACGGCGTCGACGTGCGCGACCTCGAGCTCTCCGAGCTGCGCCGCCACGTCGCGATGGCCTTCGAAGACGCCACGCTCTTCTCGGCATCCGTGCGTGAGAATGTGCTGCTGGGCCGCGCCGACCTCGACCTCGAGAGCGAGGAGGCCGAGCGCGTGCTGCGCGAGGCGCTCGACGTCGCCCAGGCCGGGTTCGTCGACTCGCTGCCCGAGGGTGTCGAGACCATCATCGGCGAGGAGGGGCTCAGCCTCTCCGGCGGCCAGCGGCAGCGTCTCGCGCTGGCCCGCGCGGTCGCCGCGAAGCCGAAGGTGCTCGTGCTCGACGACCCGCTGTCGGCGCTCGACGTCGACACCGAGGCGCTCGTGGAAGAGGCCCTGCGGCACGTGCTCGCCGACACCACCGCGCTGATCGTGGCGCACCGGCCGTCGACCGTCGCGCTCGCCGACCGGGTCGCGCTGCTCGAGCGGGGCCGCATCACCGCGGTCGGAACGCACTCCGAGCTGCTGCGCTCCAGCGCGCACTACCGCCACGTGATCTCGAGCCTCGAGGCCGAGGAAGCGGCGCGCACGGGCGCGATCCCGATCATCACGGATGCCGTCGCGGAGGCTGCATCCGGTGCCGCCGTCGATGTCGATGCTGAGGAAGAGGAGGTGCAGGCATGACTCTCACGGGCACCCAGGGCGAGGATCGCTCGAACTACACGAAGGCCGAGAGCCGCGCCATCCGACAGCGTTCGCTGCGCCTGCTCGGCTCGCTGATCCAGCCGCTGCGCGGGCGCATCGTGCTCGCCGCGATCGTGCTGGTCATCTCCACCGGCCTGCAGGTCTCCGGACCGATCCTCATCGGCATCGGGCTCGACCGTGCGCTGCCGATGCTGCTCGAGGGCTCCGACTGGATGCCGGCGATCATGATCACCGGGATCTACCTGTTCGCGGGCATCAGCGCCTCGGTGCTGATCGCGATCTACGTGATCATCGCTGCGCGCATCACGCAGGCGGTGCTGCTCGATCTGCGCAAGCGCATCTTCCTGCACACCCAGCGCCTCAGCCTCGAGTTCCACGAGTCGTACACGTCGGGCCGCATCATCTCGCGCCAGACGAGCGACCTCGACTCGATCCGCGAGCTGCTCGACGGCGGCCTGAACAACCTCGTCTCGGGTGTGCTGTTCGGTCTGTTCACCTTCATCGCGCTGGTGATCGCCGACTGGCAGGCGGGCGTGATCCTGCTCGTCGCCGGTGTGCCGCTGGTGCTGCTCATGCGCTGGTTCTACCGTCGCTCGCAGCTGGTGTACCGCGAGTCGCGCGTGATCAGCGCGAAGGTGATCGTGCAGTTCGTCGAGACGATGACCGGCATCCGTGCCGTGAAGTCGTTCCGCAAGGAGCCGCGCAACGACGTCAGCTTCCGCAAGGTGGCCGGCGACTACCGCGACGTGAACCGCCGCTCGATGGTGCTGTTCGGCACCTTCGAGCCGGGCCTCATGTCCGTCGCGGCGCTCACTCTTGCGCTGGTCGTGCTGTGGGGCGGCATCCGCGTCTCCGACGGCGCCCTCGGCGTCGGCGTGCTGCTGTCGACGGTGCTGTACGTGCGCAACTTCTTCGCGCCCATGCAGGAGATCGCGATGTTCCTGAACTCCTACCAGTCGGCGACGGCCGCGCTCGAGAAGGTGTCGGGCGTGCTCGAGGAGCAGCCCACCGTGCCCGACCCCGAGAAGCCGGTCGACCTGTGGGAGTCGCGCGGCGCGATCCGCTTCGACCAGGTCACCTTCGGGTACAACGGCGAGAAGACGATCCTGCCCGACTTCACGCTCGACATCCCTGCCGGGCAGACGGTCGCACTGGTCGGCACGACCGGTGCCGGCAAGTCGACGCTCGCGAAGCTGGTGTCGCGGTTCTACGACCCGACGAAGGGGCGGGTCACGCTCGACGGCGTCGACCTGCGGATGCTGCATCCCAAGGATCTGCGCCGCGCGATCGTCATGGTCACCCAGGAGGCGTATCTGTTCAGCGGCACGGTCGCCGACAACATCGCGCTCGGCAAGCCCGACGCGACGCTCGACGAGATCCGTGCGGCGGCGCGCGCCGTGGGGGCGGACGAGTTCATCTCGGCGCTGCCCGACGGGTACGGCACCGACGTGAACAAGCGCGGCGGTCGCGTGTCGGCGGGGCAGCGTCAGCTGATCTCGTTCGCGCGGGCGTTCCTCGCCGACCCCGCGGTGCTCATCCTCGACGAGGCGACCGCGTCGCTCGACATCCCGTCGGAGCGGCTCATCCAGGAGGCGCTGCAGACGCTGCTCGCCGACCGCACCGCGATCATCATCGCGCACCGCCTGTCGACGGTCGCGATCGCCGACCGGGTGCTGGTGATGGAGCACGGCCGCATCATCGAGGACGACACCCCCGCCGCCCTGATCGGCGGCACGGGCAAGTTCGCCCAGCTGCACGCCGCCTGGCAGCAGACCCTGGTCTGACCACCCATCTGTATGTCGCGAACCTGCAGTTTCCAGCCCCGGAAACTGCAGGTTCGCGCCATATGGACGGGCTGTTAGGTTGAAGGGGTGGATCCGGTCTGGATGGCGGCGGCCGAGCTGTGGTGGATCGCACCCGCCGTCGCCGGAGCCGGAGCGGTGGGCATCACCGCAGTTCGGAGACAGCAGAGGGTGAACGGCAAGCGACTCGGATACGACGCGGCCCGCCTCGAGCTGCGCCAGGCGCAGCAGGAGGCCAGGGACTCCGCCGTCGCTGCGCGCGTCGCCCGCGCCGAGACCGGCCGGATCGTCGCCGACCAGGCGGCGTCGAAGACGGACGCTGCCGCCGTGGCCTCCGCGCGCCGCGCGCTGCGCGAAGCCCAGCTGGCGTCGAAGGCCGCCGCCGCGCGCGTGAAGGCGGCTCGAGCCCGGGTCGCGGCCGAGCGCACGGCACTGGGATCGTCCGAAGCGCCGCTCGACAAGGTGCGCACGCGGCATGACGCGGTGCTCGCGCGGTGGATGGAGTACGAGACCGATCCCGCCCGCGTGCTCGCCTTCCCCGCGATGTCGGATGCGCGGCATCCGCAGACAGCCGCCTTCTTCACGGCGCTGGCGAAGGCGCGCGATCTGCGCCCGGCGCGGGAGGCCGTGCGGGTCACGGCATCCGATTTCTCGCTCTACCGGGTCGCCGTCGACGACCTCGAGCGCTGCTTCGACATCGCCGAGCGCGCCGCGCGCGGCGAGCGGACCCAGCCCGAACTGCCGGATGCTCTGCGCGACGCCGCCCGCGTCATCGTCGTGAAGTCGACCGAGGTGATCGGCCGCACCTCCGACCGGCTCGGCGAGTGGAACGCCCGCCGCCGCAAAGACCGCTGAGCCGCGTCACTTCTGAAGGACGTTCGCAACTCTGAAGGATGCTGTCGCACTGAGGGTCCTTCAGAAGTCGACTTCTCCTTCATTCACGCCCGGTGCTGCACGGCCGGGCCGAGGTGCAGCCCACGGCTGATCGCCTCGGCGAGCGTGCGCTCGACGCTCTCCCAGCCGTAGATCACCTGCGCGTAGGAGTACCTCAGCACGGTGTAGCCGCGCATCCGAAGCTCGGCGTCGTGCGCGAGATCACGGGTGCGGTCGGCGGAGGAGGAGTGGAATGCCCAGCCGTCGATCTGCACGACGAGGTGCGTGCCGATCAGGAAGTCGACAGGATGCCCGGCGAGAAGCACCTGGAAGCGCAGCGGCACGCCCCAGCGGCTGAGGCGCACATGGAAGACGGTCTCGAGGGAGGAGTCCGTGCCGGGGCGGACACTCTCCAGACACCGTCGTGCGGCGGTGCTGCGCCAGCGCACCGTCCGCAGGGATTCCAGCGAGATCGCCTCGGCACGCAGCGCCGCTTCCCAGATCGCGACGGCCTGATCCAGGGGGAAGCAGCTCGCGGCATCCGAGAGGGCATCCTCGACCGAGGCCTCCAGAGCGCGCGGATGCCGTGGCGCGAGCGGCTTCGACCAGTGCGCCCTGACGTCGTCGGTGCGGATGCTGCCGTTCGGAGACACATGCAGGTGCACCTGTGTCGCGGCATCCGGCGGCACCCACCATCCGCGACGCCGGGCCAGCGAGACGCACGTCACCGTGCCACCCGACCATGCCGCGGCGACGAGCTCGGCGGGTGCGCCGTCGATCGCGATCCACTTGGATCGGATTCGACTGACGACTCCGGCACGGATGGCGGCGCGCACGCCGTTGGCGGTGAAGCCGGCATCCGAAGCGTCGTCGCGATGAGCGATCCCGCCGCGCGCACGCAACCACGAGAGCAGAGTCATGCGTCCACGGTCGCGCACTGCGCGAACCGGGAGGGTCGGGATCACCGGCGGATGTGCACAACCTGCGTATGCGCCGGGCTGTGCAGAGCGAACGTCTGAAGGACGATCACAACTCTGAAGGATGCTGAGGGCGCAGGCGTCCTTCAGAAGTGCAGAGGTCCTTCAGACGGATGCCGCGCGCATGCCGAACACCACCAGATCCGACGACGGGGCCTCGGTGGGGGAGGGAATCCGAGACCCCGCCGCCGCTTCAGTCCGTGACGCGGATCGTGGCGATGACCTCGGCGTACTCGGTCTCGCCGACCGGCTCGAAGCCCACGCGGCGGAAGAACGCCTCGGGTCCGCCGTCGCCGGCCTCGTAGATCACGTTCACGTGATCGACGCCGCGGGTGCGCGCCTCGTCGATCAGAGCGTTGACGGCGAACCGGCCGATGCCGCGGCCCTGGTCGTCGGCATCGACGTTGATCCGCCAGAGCACATTGCGGAAGTGCTCTTCGGGGGTGTCGGCGCCGAGGCTCGCGTTGACGAAGCCGACGACCTCGTCACCGTCGAGCACGACGCGCTGCCATGAGGTCTGGGGGTTCACCACGGTTGCGGCGATGCCATAGGAGACCGGAGCGAGGAACTGCTCCTGTCCGGGCTTGAGCGACAGATTGTTGACGGCGACGATGGTCGCCGCGGAGAGTTCTTCCACGCGCAGTTCCGACATGCACCCAGGCTAGACCCTCGACGACGATCCGTGGCGGAAACGCTGTCACGAGCATCGCAGGCCGACTCGGGTATCTTGGTATCGAGATAAAATCAGCCCTCGCGAACGGAGTTCCGGTGACCGACGACGCCATCATCTACACCTACACAGACGAGGCGCCGGCCCTGGCGACCGCCTCGTTCCTGCCGATCATCAAGGCGTTCACCGGACAGGCGGGCATCGAGGTCGAGACCCGCGACATCTCGCTGGCCGGCCGCATCCTGGCAGCCTTCCCGCAGAAGCTCACCCCCGAGCAGCAGGTGGGCGACGCGCTCGCCGAGCTCGGCGGTCTCGCCACGCTGCCCGAGGCGAACATCATCAAGCTGCCGAACATCTCGGCATCCATCCCGCAGCTCAAGGCCGCGATCGCCGAGCTGCAGCAGCAGGGCTTCGACGTCCCGGACTACCCGGACGAGCCGTCCTCCCTCGAGGACAAGGACGTGCGCGCCCGCTACGACCGCATCAAGGGCTCGGCTGTGAACCCCGTCCTGCGTGAGGGCAACAGCGACCGCCGTGCACCTCTCGCGGTGAAGAACTACGCCAAGAAGCACCCGCACCGCAACAAGCCGTTCGCGGAGGGCTCGAAGACCCGCGTCGCGACCATGAGCCACGACGACTTCAAGCACAACGAGCGCTCCTGGGTCGCGGCCCACGACGACGTGCTCAGCTTCCGTCACACCGCTGTCGACGGCACCGTCACCGTCCTCAAGGAGGGCCTGAAGGTGCTGCCGCGCGAGATCATCGACGCGACCTTCCTGTCGGCCGAGAACCTCGACGCATTCCTCGCCGAGACCCTCGAGGCGGCCAAGGCTGACGACGTGCTCTACTCGGTGCACCTCAAGGCGACCATGATGAAGGTCAGCGACCCGATCATCTTCGGCCACGTCGTCAAGGCGTTCTTCAGGGACGTGTTCGCGCAGTACGGCGACAAGCTCGCCGAGGCGGGCCTCAGCGCGAACGACGGCCTCGGATCGATCCTCTCGGGTCTGTCGGCTGTCGCCGGCGGCGAGGAGATCGCGGCCGCCTTCGACAAGGCCATCGCCGAGGGGCCGCGCCTGTCGTACGTCAACTCCGACAAGGGCATCACCAATCTGCACGTGCCCAGCGATGTGATCGTCGACGCCTCGATGCCCGCCCTCGTGCGCAACGGCGGCAAGCTGTGGGGCAAGGACGGCGGCGAGGACGACACGATCGCCGTGATCCCCGACTCGTCGTACGCGAGCGTCTACCAGGCCGTGATCGACGACGTCATCGCCAACGGCCCGCTCGACCCCGCCACCATCGGCACCGTGCCGAACGTGGGCCTCATGGCGCAGGCGGCCGAGGAATACGGCAGCCACGACAAGACCTTCGAGATCGCCGCGGCGGGCACCGTGCAGGTGCTCGACAGCGAGGGAACCGTGCTCATCGAGCACGAGGTGCAGGCGGGCGACATCTGGCGCGCGACCCAGACCAAGCACATCCCTGTGATGGACTGGGTCAAGCTGGCCGTCACCCGTGCCCGCGCGACCGGCGCCCCCGCCGTGTTCTGGCTCGACGCGAACCGCTCGCACGACGCGCAGATCATCGCCAAGGTGCACCAGGGCCTCGCGACCCTCGACACCAAGGGCCTGACGATCACGATCCTCGCTCCCGAGGAGGCCACCCGCTACACGCTGGCGCGCATGCGCCACGGCCTGGACACCATCTCGGTGACCGGCAACGTGCTGCGCGACTACCTGACCGACCTGTTCCCGATCCTCGAGGTCGGCACCAGCGCGAAGATGCTCAGCATCGTCCCGCTGCTCGCCGGCGGCGGCCTGTTCGAGACCGGTGCGGGCGGCTCGGCCCCCAAGCACGTGCAGCAGCTGGTGGGCGAGAACTACCTGCGCTGGGATTCGCTGGGCGAGTTCTTCGCGCTGGCCGCCTCGCTCGAGCACTTCGCCGACCGCACCGGCAACGAGCGGGCGCGCGTGCTCGCCGAGACGCTGGATGCCGCGACCGGCACGTTCCTCGAGGAGGACCGCTCGCCGGGCCGCGCCCTCGGCACGATCGACAACCGCGGCAGCCACTTCTACCTCGCGCTGTACTGGGCGCAGGAACTCGCGAAGCAGACGAAGGATGCTGAGCTCGCCGCCGCGTTCGCCCCGATCGCCGAGTCGCTGACCGCGAAGGAGCAGCAGATCGTCGACGAGCTGAACGCCGTGCAGGGCTCGCCGGTCGACATCGGCGGCTACTACCGCCCCGACGCCGACAAGGTCGCCGCCGCGATGCGCCCCTCGGCCACGCTGAACGCCGTCATCGACGCGATCTGACGCCGACACGAAGGAGGGCGGATGCTGCGAAGCATCCGCCCTCCTTCTGCGTCTGCGCCCGCGATGTGCGGACGGGACTCAGCGCCTCAGACGCGGTGGCTCAGGCGTGCACCCAGACCTCGAGGCCCACCGGCGCCCAGTCGTAGACGGCCTTGGCGAGCGACGGCGGCAGGTTCACGCAGCCGTGGCTCATCTGACGCCCGAAGTTGTTGTGCCAGTAGGCACCGTGGAAGGCGATGTTGGGGGCGAACCAGGTGTTCCACGGTACGTTCTCGGTGCAGTACGCGGCGCCCTCGAAGCAGCCCATGTCCTGCAGGCGGGTGTGCGCGAAGACCTTGAAGCGCCCGGTCGGGGTGGGGGTCGCGTCGAGGCCGGAGGAGATCGCCCACGAGTTCACGAGCTTCTCGTTCTCGTACAGGTAGACCCGCTGCTTGCCGAGGTCGGTCTCGATGCGGCGGAACAGCGCAGTCGTCTCGAACGGCGTGCTGGTCACGGGAAGCTCGAAGATCGCCTCGCCGTCGCGCAGGTCGGCGGCGAACTCGGAGGCCACTGCGGACGTGTCGCCGAGCACCCGGCCGTCCTTGCCCTCGGTCATCTCGCGCAGCACGCTGCCCTTGGAGTCGACGATGTTGACGGCGTTCACGACCTCGCGGTTCACCGCGGCGGGCAGGGTGCCGACGACCGTCTGGATCGCGGCCTCATCGGCGTGCACGGCGAGCTCGCCGTCGACGGCGCTCACCGACAGCCAGGTGGCGGCCACATCGGGGGAGACCGGAACGGTGCGCTCCTCGCCGACGTAGAAGCCGATCTTGGCCAGCATCCCGTTCAGCTGCTCGACGGTCGCGGTGGCCTCGTCGGTCGTGATGTCTGCGGCCGCGACGGTCGGGTCGCCGGGGAAGGAGAGGGTGAATTCGCCCTTCGCGGCGGCGGCCGTGAACGCCTGCTCGAGCTCGGGCACCGAGATGCCCGTGCCCGGCTCGTCGGCCGTCATCACGTACTTCTTTGCGGTCGCGTCGTACGACACGGTGGCGTCGACCGGGTCGACGTAGCTGTCGGGCACGGCCGAGCGCAGCGCGCGGTCGGCGGCTGCGGGGTCGAGGGTGACGTCGACTGCGACGGGCTCGCCCATCCACGTGCCGAGGTTCCACATCGGGCGGTCGGCGAAGGCCTGCTCCGCCAGGGTGGTCGCGTCGACGCTGGCGCCGAGGTCGGCGCCGCTGACGGTGGCTCCGGCGCCTGCGCCGGTCAGCTCGATCTGCGCGGAGGCGAGGTTACCGCTGATGGCCTCGGCGGCCATCCCGGGGGTCATGCCGCCGACGCTCACACCGGCGACGGTCGTGCCGGGTGCGATCAGCACGGTGGATGCTCCGGCGGCTGCGAGCAGCAGCGCACCGGCGCCGATTCCCACCCACATCCAGGTGCGTCGCTTGCGGGGAGCCGGCTCCTGGGGAGCCCATTCCATCGGACGGTCGCCATCGGCGGGCGGCATGGTCACGGTCGGGGTGTCATCGGACAGCCCGCCGAGCGAGTCGGTGTTCGGCCCGGAGATCAGATCAGTCACGGACTCACCCCCCAAGGATCGACGTGACGTACAGGATTCATGGTACGCGACGGTCGATAACGACGGGGCAACGGCTGAGTCAGAGGAAGCCCTGATGCAGTAACGTTTCGATAACCGCGGATGCGCGACGGGGATCGCGGTTGCGAGCACCAGGTTCGTAAGGTGTACTAACAAATATGACTTCGCAGAGCGGACCCGAGCACGCACCGTCGAGAGCGGCTGATCGGACGCACTTCTTCGGCGCCGGCCGGCGCCTGCGGCCGTTGACGAAGGTCCTCCCCGAGCAGGCGCGCGCCCACAACCGCGCCCTCGTGCTGCAGACGCTCTACCACCGCGGCGCGCAGAGCCGGGCGGACCTGTCGCGGGAGACCGGGCTCACGCGCGTGACCATCTCGGATCTCGTCGCCGAGTTCATCGCCGACGGGATCGTCGTCGAGATGGGTGTGCGCGAGGCGGCGGGCCCGGGCAAGCCGCCGATCCTCGTCGACATCGACCGCGCCGGGCACCAGATCATCGGCCTCGATCTCTCGGGGGCGACGGCGTTCGAGGGCGCGGTGCTCGACCTGGGCGGAACGGTCGTCGAGCGGCGCTCGGTCGCGCTGCCGGAGGTCGCGCTGCCCGGGGCCGCGGATGCGGACGCTGCGCTCGCGCAGGTGCTGCGACTGATCGGGATGCTGCGCGAAGCGGCCACCCGTCCCGTCCTGGGGATCGGCATCGGCACCCCCGGCGTCGTCCGCTCGGACGGGGTGGTGCTCAGCGCGCCGAACCTTGGCTGGACGGACTTCCCGCTCGAGGCGCGAGTGCACGACGCCGTGCAGCTGCCGGTGCTCGTGCGCAACGACGCGAACGCCGCGGTGCTCGCCGAGTACACCTTCGGCGAGGCGCCGGCCGATCTCATGCTCATCCGCATCGGCCGCGGCGTGGGCGCCGGACTGCTCACCGGGGGAGAGCCGCTCGTCGGCGGTCGGTTCGCGGCGGGTGAGATCGGGCACGTCGTGATCGGCACCGACCCCGGTCCGGAGTGCGCCTGCGGGCGACGAGGCTGTCTGGAGGCGTGGGTGAACCAGCCGCGGCTCGCTGAGTCGATCGCCCGGTCGAGCGACGGGGGAGAGGCGGCGCTGCGCCAGGCCGGGGAGCGCCTCGGCATCGGCATCGCTCCGATCGTCGCGGCACTCGACCTGTCTGAGGTGGTGCTCGCGGGTGACGCCGAGACGCTGTCGGGCGCCTTCGTCGACACGGCCACGCAGACCCTGCACGAGCGCACCCTCGACGGCGTGTTCGAAGACGTGCGCATCCGCATCAGCACCCAGCCCGACATCGTGCTCCGCGGCGCCGCCGTGATGGTGCTCTCGGCGCAGCTGGGGGTCTCGTGAGCATCCCGCTGCGCGGCCTGCGCATCGGCCTCGACGTGGGCGGGACGAAGATCGCCGGTCTCGCGCTCGACCCCGACGGTGAGATCGTCGCGACCGCGCGGCAGGCGACAGGATGGGGCGATGACGCCATCGTCGACGGGATCGCCACTGTCGCACGGCAGCTGGCGGCGCAGGCGGGCGCAGGCCCCGACGGCATCCGGTCGATCGGCGTCGGCATCCCCGGTCTCATCGATGCGGATGCCGGCCGCGTGCTGCATGCCGTGAACATCGGCGTCGCGGATCTCGACGTCGGGCCGCGCGTGACCGCGCTGCTCGGCGTGCCGTGCCGCGTGGAGAACGACGTGAAAGCCGCCGCGCTCGGTGCCGCCGCGCTGCGCGGCGAGACGGCGCCGATGGCCTATCTCAACATCGGCACCGGAGTGGCCGCCGGCATCATCATCGACGGGCGGATCTGGCGCGGTGCACGTGGCACGGCGGGCGAGGTCGGTCACCTGGTGATCGAGCCCGATGGGCGTCTCTGCGGCTGCGGTCAGCGCGGATGCATCGAGACCCTGTGCGGCGGCGGGGCGATCGCGCGGGCCTGGGGACGCGCCGGCGAGTATCCGGTGCGGGATGTCCTCGACGCCGCGGATGCCGGAGACGAGACCGCTGCGGCGCTGCGCGCCGACATCGCCCGAGGGGTGTCCGCCGCCGTGCGGGTGCTCGTGCTGACCACCGATGTGGAGACCGTCGTGATCGGCGGAGGGCTCACCGCGCTCGCCGATCGGCTCGAGCCGCGCATCCGCCAGGCGCTGCGCGATGACGCCCGTGACTCCGCGTTTCTGCAGGCGCTGCGTCTGGATGAAAGAATCGAGATGCTGCCGGCGACATCCCCGGCATCCGCGGTCGGCGCGGCCCTGCTCGGGCCGGCGCCCGAACCTGCACCCACCCCTTGAGAAGGAGAGCCCCGTCATGGCTGAAGTCGTGATCGTCGAGAGCAAGGCCGCCGCCGGCGCGCTGGTCGCAGACGAGATCGTCGCCCTCATCGACTCCAAGCCCGACACGGTGCTGGGGCTTGCGACCGGATCCACGCCGCTGCCGGTGTACGAGGCGCTGCGCGAGCGTCTCGGCGGGCACGACGTGTCGCGCGTGCGCGGATTCGCGCTCGACGAGTACGTGGGGCTCGACCCCGAGCACCCCGAGAGCTACCGCTCGGTCATCACCCGCGAGGTCATCGAGCCGCTGGGCCTCGACCCCGACCGCATCCGCGTGCCCAACGGCGCGGTGGAGACCATCCAGCACGCCGGCGAGGACTACGAGCAGCAGATCGACGCGGCCGGCGGGGTCGACCTGCAGATCCTCGGGATCGGCACCGACGGTCACATCGGCTTCAACGAGCCGGGCTCGTCGTTCGCCTCGAGCACGCGCGTCAAGACGCTCACCGAGCGCACCCGCGCCGACAACGCGCGCTTCTTCGATTCGATCGACGACGTGCCGCGGCACTGCGTGACCCAGGGCCTCGGCACCATCCTGCGCGCCCGCCACCTCGTGCTGCTCGCGTTCGGCGAGGGCAAGGCGGATGCGGTCGCCGCCGCCGTCGAGGGTCCTGTCAGCGCGATCCTGCCCGCCTCCGCCATCCAGCTGCACCCGCACGTGACGGTCGTGCTCGACGAGGCGGCGGCGTCGAAGCTGAAGCTCGCGGACTACTACCGCTACACGTACGACAACAAGCCGGCCTGGCAGGGCATCTAAGCCCAGGCGATCGGCAGCAGGTGCTCCTCGCTCAGCGGGGCGAGGGGCACCGCGCCCCAGTCGCCGCGCTCCAGCCAGCGCAGCTCGGCGAGCTCGGCCTGCACGCTCACAGCGGCGGGGTCGATCTGCAGCGCGAACGCGTCGGCGACCACGCGGTGACCCGGCTCGTTCGCGGCGGCCGAGATGAAGGTGCCCAGCGGCGTCAGCTGTGCCTCGTCGACGTGCAGCGCCAGCTCCTCCTCGAGCTCGCGCACGAGGGTGCGGGCGGCCGTCTCACCCGGCTCGGGCTTGCCGCCCGGCTGCATGAACCGCGTCGTGCCCTGCTTGCGCACCACGAGCGCGCGCCCCTCGGCGTCGACGATCACGGCGGCGCTGACGTGGATGTCAGGCATCGGCGAACACCTTTCCCGGGTTGAGGATGCCGTTCGGGTCGAACACCCGCACGATCTGGCGCTGCAGCTCCCACTGGTCATCGCCGAGCTCCTCGGCCAGCCAGCGGCTCTTCAGCATGCCGATGCCGTGCTCGCCCGTGAGCGTGCCGCCGAGGCGCACGGCGGCACGGAACAGCTCGTCCGCCGCCGCCCAGATGTGCTCGGGCACCGCCTCGCCCTGAAAGATGAAGTTCGGGTGCAGGTTGCCGTCGCCGGCGTGCGCGACAGTGGGGATGCGCACGCCGTAGGTCTGCTCGATGCGGGCGATCTGGTCGAACATCGCGGCCATCTCGCTGCGCGGCACCGCGACGTCCTCGATGAGGGTCGTGCCCATCGCCGCGAGCGCCGGGTGCGTGGATCGGCGGATGCGCAGCATCCGCTCGCCCTCGTCGGGGTCGTCGGTGAGCGTCACGTCGCCGCCGGCATCGGTGAGGACCTCGGCGATGCGCTGCGCCTCCTCACGGGAGGCGGGGCCGTCGGTCTGCACCGTCAGCTGTGCCGCCCCGACGGGCGGCACGGGCAGCTCGAGCAGGCGGTGCACCGCGGCGAGGGTGGTCGCGTCCATCAGCTCCATGATCGCCGGCTGCACGCCGGCAGCCGTGACCGCCGAGGATGCCGCGGCCGCCGCCCGCACGGAGGGGAAGGACGCCGCGACCGTGCACACCGTGCCCGGCACGACACGGCGCAGCTTCAGAGTCGCGCCGACGATGACGCCGAGGCGCCCCTCGGAGCCGATCACGAGCGAGGTGAGGTCGAGCCCGGTGACGCCCTTCACGGTGCGGTGGCCGAGGTGCAGCAGCCGTCCGTCGGCGAGCACGATGTCGACGCCCAGCACGGCGTCGCGCACGACCCCGTACTTCGCGCACAGCAGGCCGCCGGCGCCGGTCGCGATGTTGCCGCCCACGGTCGAGATCTCGCGGCTGGCGGGGTCGGGCGCCCACCACACCCCGTGCTCCGCGAGTCGGCGGTTCAGCTCGGCGTTCAGGATGCCGGGTTCGACCACGGCGAGCAGATCGTCGGGCCGCACTTCGAGGATGCGGTCCATGCCCGCCGTGGAGAGCACGATCTCGCCGGGGCCGGCGTTCGCGGCGCCCGCGAGGCCGGTGCCGGCGCCGCGAACGACCACGGGCGTGGCGGTGCGGGAGGCGAATCGCAGGGTGCGCTGCACGTCATCGACCGTGCGGGCGTGCACGACAGCGAGCGGGCGCCCCGCGGAGCGGTGACCGCTGGCATCCGCCCGTGCGGATTCGAGGGAATCGGGGGCGGTGTCGACGACATCGCCCAGTTCTTCGCGCAGCTGCGCGACGACGCTCATGCCAGCGCCCGTCGCCCCGCCATCACTCCGGCCGCCACAGCGACGACGGCGAAGGCCACCCCGGCCCACGCGGCGTCCATCGACCACCAGGCCAGCGTCACGCCGGCGTAGATGAGCAGTTCGACGGCGGCCCGAAGGAACGGATGCAGGTGCAGCACCGCCCTGGGGGAGAGGAACAGCGCCCACACCAGCAGCACGACGACCGGGGCGCCGATGCCGACGACGATGTTCCACGGCAACGGCCAGGTCGCGAAGCCCCACAGAGCGAGGGTGATGAGGGCGACACCCAGGACGAGGACGCGGACGATGTCGAGCGGCGTGATCGAGGGGCGGTTCACGCCCGGTGAGGTGACGGAATCCTGGGCCATGATCCCAGTCTATTCGGCGTCGGCCTGCTGCTCGGCGGTCGTCAGGCCTTGCACTGCCCCGGAGGGGCAGTGGTCGGGTTCAGGTCGGAGAGTCGCGCCGTGACGACCTCGCCGACGAGGTCACCCTCGACGTACGAGTAGGTGAGCACCGCGTCGGCGCAGAACTGCTCCCAGGTGGGGCGCAGCGACAGCATGCCCGTGCCGCCGTCGCCGAGCGCGACGTCCTGCGTGACGCCGTCGAACGTCGTGCGCACCGTGGCGTCGGTCGCGCCGGCGAAGGGCACGTCATAGCTGACGGTGCGCTCGGGGATGCTGACCGTGAACCCGGTCATGCCGCGAGTCGGAGCGCCGGTGGGAAGCGACGGCTCCTCAGGAGTGGACTCCTCAGGAGCGGGCTCCTCCGGGGCGGGATCCGTCGTGTCGGGGTTGTCCGTGCCGGGATCGGTGGTGCCGGGATCGGTGGTGCCGGGGTCCGTCGTGCCGGGGTCCGAAGGGTCGGTCGTGCCGGGATCCGTCCCCGGATCTGTGCCCGGGTCGGTCGTCCCCGGATCGGTGGTCTCGGGCGCTTCGGGCTCCGCAGGAGGCTCGGTGGGCGCTGCGGGCTCTTCCGTGTCCGGGGTGAGAGCGGCGGGCGGTTTCGCCGGCGTGGCATTCGTCTCGACCGGGGTGCGCTTCACGACGGGCGCGTCCGTCTCGTCGTCCGAGCGCTCATCGCGCGCGTCGTCATCGTGGTCACGGCGACGCTCATCGACCTCGATCACGACCGGTTCGGTCGCGGTCATCGAGGCGTCGGGTGCGACCTCGGTCGGGATCGGCGCGGAGTCGGACTGCGCGGCGCTGGGCTGCGAAGTCGCGGGTGCGCTCGGCAGCATCCCGGGGACGACCGCGACGGCCGCGACCACACCCGCGACGACGAGCGTGGCGGATCCGACGCCGATCAGCGCGCCCACGCCGCTCAGCCCCCCGCTGGACGAGCTCGAGGAGCCGCTGACGGCTGCCGCCGGGGCGTCGGAACCGATCATCACGGCACCCTCGACGACCCCGGACGGCATCCCGGCCAGCGCGACGACGGGAGCGCCCGCGCCCTGCAGGGTGGCGAGGTATCCGCTGGCGCCGACGGCGCCGAGCATGAGCGGCAGCAGGACGAGCGCGAGCCGCTCCGAGACGTCCCTCGCCTCCGCCGCGACGATCAAGCAGCGGGCGCACTCGTCGAGATGCCTCTCGAGCTTCTCGAGATCACGGGTGCCGAGGTTGCCCCGTGAGTAGGCGCCGAGGTGCTCGATGGTCCACTCGCAGTCGGAGCCCGCGGCCGCGCTGCGCAGATGAGCCTGGATCCAGGCCTCGCGCAGGCCCTCGCGGGCGCGGAACGCCAGCTGCGAGACGGCGCCGGCCCTCATGCCGAGCAGCGGAGCGATCTCGCCGGGCTTCATCCCCTCGATCTCGGAGTACCACAGAACCTCCTGCCAGCGGGAGGGCAGACTGCGGAACGCCTGCGCGGTGAGGCTGCGATCGAGCGCCTCGTCGGCGGCCTGGTCGGTGCTGTCGGGATCGGCGACCGCATCCATCTCGTCGATCGGCGTCTCGCGGCGAGCACGACCCCATGCGGCCGCGGTGTTGCGGATGCTCGTGAACAGGTAGGCGCGGAACGACCCGTTCGGGCCGCCGCCCTTGAGGATCGCCTGGTAGATGCGGGCGTACGACTCCTGCACCAGGTCGTCGGGGTCGATCGAAGACGTGATCGAGCGGGCCACAGCCATGCCCGACGGATAGTGGCGACGCCACAGCTCGCCGAACGCGTCCACATCGCCCGAACGGGTGCGCAGGACGAGGTCGGCATCCGCGGAAGCCGGCCGGTCGTGGTCCTGATGCTGCACGTGTTCCATCCGTTCGGGGTGAGGCGGGGTGGTCCTCACAAGAAGAGACGCGTGATCCCTGGTTCCATCACGCGCCTTCCCCATTGTGAACCCATCACAGGTGCGTTGGCCACCTCTGTGCAGAACTTTCCGGAGCCTCATCGACGTCTCGCAGAACTTTCTCCGGAACTCGCGTAATGAACCGCGTGAGCCGACGTCTCATCAGGCAGAGCAGTCCTGACGCGCCACCGGGGGGCGGTCGCCGAAGGAGATCGAATTCTGCCACGGCGGATCGGTCGGCCGGGCTCGGGGAGCCTCGGGGGAGGAGTTCCGCGGGCCCGGCCCGCTCAGACGGAACGCGGGGGCCGCGCCCCCGTCCACACTCCGCGCACCTCCAGTGCGGCGTCGAGCAGCACGGCATCCGCGATGTACCCGGGCTGGAGTCGGCCGAGCGACGAGCCGTAGCCGATCGCCGCCGCGGGAGTCTCGGTGAGCGCCCGCACCGCCGCGGTCAGCTCGACCCCGGCATCCACTGCCCGGCGCAGCGCGACGTCCTGCGTGAGGGTGGAGCCGGCGATCGATCCGGTGTCGTCGGCGCGCGCGATGCCGTCCCTCACGGTCACCTTCACAGCGCCCAGGTCGTAATGCCCGTCGGCGCTGCCCGCGGCGGCCATCGCATCGGTGATCAGTGCCACCCGGCCGGGTGCCGCATCGAAGAGCAGCTTGATGATGTGCGGATGCAGGTGGATGTTGTCGGCGATGCCCTCGAGCACCACGCGGTGATCGGCTGCCGCGGTGAGCACCGGGCCCGGGGCGCGGTGGTGGATGCCGTTCATCGCATTGAAGGCGTGCGTGAGGATGGTCGCCCCGGCCTCGAAGGCCGCGCGGGCGATCGCCTCGTCGGCATCCGTGTGACCCACGGCGGCGGCCGCGCCCGACGCCACGATCATGCGGATCGCGTCGAGCCCGCCGGGACGCTCGGGGGCGATCGTCACCTGCCGCACCGTGCCGCGGCCCGCCTCGAGAAGACGCGCGACGTCGTTGGGATGCGGATCGCGCAGCAGGCTCGGCTCGTGAGCGCCGTGATGTCCGGGGTCGAGGAACGGGCCCTCCAGGTGGCTGCCGAGGATGTCGGCATCCGTCAGCATGAGGTCGGCGATCTCGTCGACCCGCTGCGCGAGATCGTCGATCGTGCCCGTCACGAGCGACACCACGGCGCGGGTCGTGCCGTGCGCACGGTGCAGGCGGCGCCCGGTGCGGATCGCCTCCACCCCGTCGTCGAACGCGGCACCGGCGCCGCCATGACCGTGGATGTCGACGAAGCCCGGTGTCAGCACGGCATCCGCGCCCGCGACCGCGGTCGCGTCGATCACCTCATCGGCATCCGCCCAGTCGTCGCCCGTGCCACGGGCGACGACCACGCCGCCCTCGAAGCGCACCCACGCGTCGGCCGTGACGACCCCGTCATCGATGATGCGTGCGGAGTGGATGACCCGTGCGCGGCCGTCGTCGGGGGTGTCTGTCATCGGATGCTCCAGAGGGTCTCGGTGGGCAGGACCATGAACAAAACCTACCGCGCACGGGCATCGGCGTTCGGGCGGATCCGCTAAGCTTTCACCGTCGCGACTGGCGTCTGGGTGGGTCACCACCGGGGAGCGGCCTCATAGCAATCGACCGCGCGCCTGGGCCGATGAGGAACACCCCTTTCCGTGTGAGGAGACCGTCATGACCGACCGCTACTTCAACGCCCCGCTCGCCGAGGTCGACCCCGAGATCGCCGAGGTCCTCGAGCGCGAGCTGAACCGCCAGCGCGGCTACCTCGAGATGATCGCATCCGAGAACTTCGTGCCCGTCTCGGTGCTGCAGTCGCAGGGCTCGGTGCTGACCAACAAGTACGCCGAGGGCTACCCGGGCCGCCGCTACTACGGCGGCTGCGAAGAGGTCGACGTCGCCGAGGAGCTCGCGATCGCCCGCGCCAAGCAGCTCTTCGGCGCCGAGTTCGCCAACGTGCAGCCGCACTCCGGTGCCACGGCGAACGCCGCCGTGCTGCACGCGATCGCCCGCCCCGGCGACACGCTGCTCGGTCTCTCGCTCGACCAGGGCGGTCACCTCACCCACGGCATGAAGATCAACTTCTCGGGCCGGCTGTACGACATCGTCGCCTACGGCGTGAACCCCGAGACCTCGATGATCGACATGGACGAGGTGCGCGCACTCGCCCTCGAGCACAAGCCCAAGGTCATCATCGCCGGCTGGTCGGCGTACCCCCGTCAGCTCGACTTCGCGAAGTTCCGCGAGATCGCCGACGAGGTCGGCGCGATCCTGTGGGTCGACATGGCGCACTTCGCCGGTCTCGTCGCCGCTGGGCTGCACCCCAACCCCGTGCCGCACGCGCACGTCGTCTCGTCGACCGTCCACAAGACCATCGGCGGTCCCCGCTCGGGCTTCATCCTGACGAACGACGCCGACATCGCGAAGAAGATCAACACCGCTGTCTTCCCTGGTCAGCAGGGCGGCCCGCTCATGCACGTGATCGCAGCGAAGGCCACCGCCTTCAAGCTGGCGGGCACCCCCGAGTTCAAGGAGCGTCAGGAGCGCGTGCTGCGCGGTGCGGCGATCATCGCCGACCGCCTCTCGCAGCAGGACGTGAAGGATGCCGGCATCGCCGTGCGCTCCGGCGGCACCGACGTGCACCTCGTGCTCGTCGACCTGCGCGACGCCGAGATCGACGGCAAGCAGGCCGAGGACCTGCTGCACGAGATCCGCATCACCGTGAACCGCAACGCGGTGCCGAACGACCCGCGTCCCCCGATGGTGACCTCGGGCCTGCGCATCGGCACGCCGGCGCTCGCGACCCGCGGCTTCGGCGACGCCGAGTTCACCGAGGTGGCCGACATCATCGCCCTCGCCCTGCTTCCCGGTGCGGACGTCGAGGCGCTGCGCGCCCGCGTCGCCACGCTGGCCGAGGCGTTCCCGCTGTACCCCGACCTGCAGCAGTGAGCATGACCGCGAAGATCCTCGACGGCAAGGCCGCTGCGGCCGAGATCAAGGCCGAGCTGACCGAGCGGGTCGCGGCGCTGCGCGAGCGCGGCATCGTTCCCGGCATCGCCACGGTGCTGGTCGGCGCCGATCCCGCGTCGCAGCTCTACGTCGGCATGAAGCACCGGCAGTCCGAGGCGATCGGGATGAACTCGATCCAGCGCGAGCTGCCCGCCGACGCCACCCAGGCCGAGGTCGAAGCGCTGATCGACGAGCTCAACGCCGACCCCGACTGCCACGGGTACATCGTGCAGCTGCCGCTGCCGAAGCACCTCGACACCGATGCGATCCTCGAGCGCATCGACCCGGCCAAGGACGCCGACGGCCTGCATCCGACCAACCTCGGCCGGCTCGTGCTGAACGTCAACGCCCCGATCCGCACCCCGCTGCCGTGCACCCCGCGCGGCGTGATCGAGCTGCTGCTGCGCAACGACTACGACCTCAAGGGCAAGCACGTCGTCGTGGTCGGTCGCGGTGTGACCATCGGGCGCCCGATGGGCCTGCTGCTGACCCGCCGCGACATCAACGCCACGGTCACCCAGGTGCACACCGGCACCCCCGACATGTCGCCCTACCTGCGTCAGGCCGACGTGATCGTCGCCGGGGCGGGTGTGAAGCACCTCATCCGCGCCGAGGACGTCAAGCCCGGCGCCGCCGTGCTCGACGTGGGCGTGACCCGCGAGGACGACCCCGACACCGGCAGGTCGAAGGTGTTCGGCGACGTGCATCCCGACGTCGCGGACGTCGCCGGCTGGATCTCGCCGAACCCCGGCGGAGTCGGCCCGATGACCGTCGCGCTGCTCATGACGAACGTCGTCGAGGCCGCCGAGAGGCTCGTCGCCGAAGGCTGACCGACACCCTCTGCTGACGAAGCCCCGTTCTGCGGACCCTTTCCTCGAGAGGGTCCGCAGAACGGGGCTTCGTCGATGAGACGGGCCCCGATATCGGCTCCGGAAGCCGCGGATCGGCGCGATTCGAGGAACCTCAGGGCTGTCGATATGGTCGAAGGACAACCGGAACGAAGGAGTTTCTGTCATGTCGACGACGCAGACGCGACCCGAACGGCGCAGTGTGATGCGCCCTGTCAACCGCTTCCTCGAGAGGTGGGTCCCTTCCGCGCTGACCTTCGCCATCGTGCTCACTCTGGTGGTCGCGATCCTGGCCATGACACTCACCCGCACGAGCCCTGTGGACGTGGTCAAGGGATGGGGTGACGGGCTGTCGGGCCTGCTGGCATTCATGACTCAGATGTGCCTGATCCTGCTGCTCGGGTACATGCTCGCGAACACCCGCCCGGTGCGTCGCCTGCTCAGCTGGCTCGCCCGAGTGCCGAACACCCCGGCCGCCGCGTACGTGTTCGTGTTCGTGATCGGCGCGATCGCCAGCCTCATCACCTGGGGCCTCGGCCTGATCGTCGGCACGCTGCTCGCCCGTGAGATCGCGGTGCAGGCCCGCGAGCGGGGCATGAGGGTGCATTTCCCGCTGCTGGTCGCCGCCGGCTACTCGGGCTTCGTGGTGTGGCACATGGGGTACTCGGGATCCGGCCCGCTCACCGCGGCGACCCCGGACTCGTTCCTCGCGCCGAGCCTGGGCGGCGAGGTCGTACCGGTCAGTCAGACCACCTTCTCGACCTGGAACATGCTCGCGGCCGTCGGCGTGATCGTCGTCTGCGCGCTGCTGTTCTTCCTCATCCGCCCCCGCAAGGATGACCCGATCTACGAGCTGCCCGCGCACGTCGGCTCCGAGAAGACCGACGAGATGGACGAGGAGGTCGTCACCCCGGCCGACCGCATCGACGCCTCCCGCATCCTCACCCTCGTGCTGGGACTCGGGCTCGTCGCTTACCTGGTCGTGCACTTCGTGCAGGGCGGCACGCTCACGCTCGACATCGTGAACTGGTCGTTCCTCGCCCTCATCCTGCTGCTGGTGCGCAGCCCGTTCGAGCTGATCTTCCTCACGAAGAAGGCCGCCTCGAACGTGGGAGAGATCCTGCTGCAGTTCCCGCTGTACGCCGGCATCCTCGGCATCATGGCCAGCTCGGGCCTGATCAAGCTGTTCTCGGACGCGTTCGTCTCGATCGCGACTCCGGTCACCTTCGGTGTGCTGGCGCTGATCTCTGCGGGCATCGTGAACTTCTTCGTGCCCTCGGGCGGCGGCCAGTTCGCGGTGCAGGGACCGATCATGCTCGACGCGGCGAACCAGCTCGGAGTCGACCCGTCGATCGCGATCATGGCGGTCGCGTACGGCGACCAGTGGACGAACATGATCCAGCCGTTCTGGGCGCTGCCGGTGCTCGCGATCGCGGGGCTGAAGATGCGCGACATCCTCGGCTACACGTTCGTCACGCTGCTCGGCTCCGGCCTGGTGATGGCGGCGGCGCTGCTCATCGTCAGCCTCTGACACGACGGCACCCGCACGCGAGGCGGCGACCCCCGGCTCAGCTCCGGACGGTCGCCGCCTCGACGCGTCCCATCCGCCACACGCTCGGCACGAACAGTGTCGTGAGGGCGATCACGGCGTAGAGGATCGCCGAGACGGTGAGCACGAGAGCGGGGTCGGCGCGGGTGATCAGCCAGCCGTACACCAGCGTGCCGATCGGCATCACGACGAAGCTGCCCAGCATGTCGTAGCTCGAGACCCGCGAGAGCTTGTCTCCGGGGATGTTCTCCATCATCGCGAGGTTCCAGCCGGTGTGGAACACCTCGGCTCCGGCGCCCGCGAGGAACGCGGCGATCGCGACGAGCACGACGACCGGATGCACGCCGAGCATGGTCAGCGGGATGGCGAACAGCGCCATGCCGAGCATCCCGTACCGCAGCGGACGCCGCAGCGGGAACCACATCAGCACCATCGTCATGAGCAGCACGCCCACGCCCTCGGCGCTGACCACCCAGCCCCACCCGGCGATGCCGAGGCGCTCGTCGTTCTTGGCGATGTACGGCCCGACCACGCCCCACGCGCCGACGTGGATGGCGTTCATGATCATGAACGCGAGCACGATCGTCCACAGCCACGAGCGGCTCCAGAACTCTCCCCAGCCGGTGCGCAGATCGGCGAACAGCGAGAACTCGCCCGCCCCGGCGGGCGGCGGCAGCTTCACCATCGCCAGCACCGGGATCGCCACCAGCCAGCCGGCCACCTGCACCACCATCGCCCACGCCGGACCGACCGTGGTGACCAGGATGCCGGCGATCACCGGACCGCCGATGACCACCGCCGAACGCACGAACGACAGCATCGCATTGGCCTGCTGCAGGTGCTCGGGGGTGGCGAGCTGCGGGATGATGCCCTGCATCGCGGGCAGCACGAAGGCGGTGGATGCTCCGTTCACGGCGGCCAGGGCCACCATCACCGGGATGGTGGCCGTGCCGGTGAACAGCAGCACGGCGATCGTGCCGATCGACAGGATGTCGAGCACGTAGCAGGCCTGGATGACGAGCGCACGGGGCAGGCGGTCGGCCACGACTCCGCCGAACAGCACGAACACGACGTTCGCGACTGTGAACGCGGTGAGCACGTACGACAGGCTCTCGGGGTGGTTGTCGATCTCGAGCACCGCGAACGCCAGGGCGATCGACGACATCGACCCCGTGATCAGCGTGATGGCGCGCGCCAGGAAGAACCAGCGGAATCCGGGGTTGTGCAGCGCGCCGAGCATCCGCTCATCCTTCCATGCACTGGGCGGCATCCGCGCGGTTGCTCACTAGACTTCAGAGACGATGATGATCCCGAGATCCGGCCGCCAGTTCACGCTCTCCCACCACGAGTACCGGGCCGAGATCGCCGCGGTCGGCGCGACTCTGAGGGCGCTGTGTCACAGCGGCCGCGACCTCGTCGTGCCGTTCGGAGTCGATGAGGTCCGTCCCGCATATCGTGGGGCGACGCTGGCACCGTGGCCGAACCGCATCGTCGACGGGCGCTACCGGTCGGGCGGCGCCGGCCTGCAGCTGCCTCTGACGGAACCCGCGCGGGGGCATGCGCTGCACGGGCTGGTGGCCTGGCTCGATTTCGCCGAGCAGGCGGCCCAGCCCGACCGCGTCGTGCTCGTCGCGACGATCGAGCCGCAGAGCGGATATCCGTTCCGCGTCGAGGTGGAGGTCGAGTACCGGCTCGACGACGATGGACTCACGCAGACGGTGACCGCGCGCAACATCGGGCCGGATGCCGCGCCCTGGGGCACCGGCCCCCACCCGTATCTCGTCGGCGGCGCGGGCCGCGTGGACGACTGGACGCTCCTGCTGCCGGCATCGGAGGTCCTGACAGTCACGGAGGATCGGCTCATCCCCACCGGCATCGAGCAGATCGACGCGCACCCGGAGTGGGACTTCCGGATGCCGCGCAGGATCGGCGACGTATTCATCGACCACGCCTTCACCGCGCTCGCCCGCATGGACGACCTCGCCCAGGTGCGGGTGACCGCACCCGACGGCACCGGTGTCGCGATGACCTGGGACCGGCGCTGCCCCTGGGTGCAGATCCACACGGCCGACGACCCGGGTCTGCCGGATGCGCATCGCGTCGGCCTTGCCGTCGAGCCGATGACGTGTCCGCCGGACGCGTTCAACTCCGGCGTGGACCTGGTGACCCTCGAGGCGGGCGACGAGTACGCCGCATCGTGGCGGATCAGCGCTGTGTGAGACAGGCGGCGGTCTGAAGGGATGCGGATGCGCAAGAACTGGGCAGGGAACCTCACGTACCGGGCGAGCGAGTACGCCGAGCCGGCCTCCGTCGATGAAGCGCGCGAGCGGATCGCCCGCAGCCGTTCCGTACGCATACTCGGCACACGGCACTGCTTCAACGACATCGCCGACACGACAGGCACGCAGATAAGCCTGGCGGGGCTGCCGCCGATCATCGAGGTGAACGAGACCAGGGAAGCCGTGCGCGTCTCCGGCGCCCTGCGCTACGGCGACCTCGCACCAGTGCTCGAGGCGCAGGGGCTGGCGCTCGCGAACCTCGCGTCGCTGCCGCACATCTCGATCGCCGGCGCCGTCGCCACTGGGACGCACGGCTCCGGCGATCGCATCGGGTCGCTCGCGAGCGCGGTCCGGGCCGTGACGCTGCTGACCGCGGACGGCTCGGTGCGCACCATGACGCGGGGCGATGCCGAATTCGCTGGCGCGGTCGTCTCCCTCGGCGCGCTCGGTGCGGTTCTGGACGTGACGCTCGACCTGCAGCCCTCGGTGCCGTACGCGCAGCATGTGTTCGAGCATCCGCGTTGGGATGCCGTCCTCGAGGACTTCGACGCCGTCACCGACGCCGGAACGAGCGTCAGCATCTTCTCGACCTGGCAGGGCACGGAAGCCGCCGACCAGATCTGGATCAAGCAGGCGCAGCCCGACACCGTCCGCGAGGTGCGCGACGAGGTCACGGCGCGCCTCTCGGCCGCCGCTGCAACGCACGCGCGGCACCCGATCCTGTCCGAGTCCGCCGAGGCGGCCACCGAGCAGGGCGGCGTCCCCGGGCCGTGGTTCCTGCGGCTCCCGCACTTCCGGATGGACTTCACGCCGTCCGCCGGCGCCGAGATCCAGACCGAGTACCTCGTTCCGCGCGCCGACGCGATCTCAGCGATCGAGACCGTACGGGAGCTCGCCGACCGGATCGCGCCGCTGCTGCTCGTGAACGAGATCCGCACGGTGCGTGCGGACGACCTGTGGCTGAGTTCGTCATACGGTGCGGATGCTGTCGGGCTGCACTTCACGTGGCGACCCGACGAGCCCGCGGTCCGAAGGCTTCTGCCCGAGATCGAGGCAGCGCTGCCGTCGTCCGCACGGCCGCACTGGGGCAAGGTCTTCACCCTCCCGGGCGACGAGGTCAGCGCCCGCTATCCGCGCTGGGCCGACTTCGCCGCCCTGCGGGCCCGTCTCGATCCCGAGCGGACGTTCGTGAACGACTACCTGGAGCGGCTCGGCCTCTAGCGGATGAGGCCTGCCGCCTGCCGTGCAGCGCCCAGCGCCACGTACTCGGCCGGCTCCGGCACCTGGACCGGGATGCCGAGGACCTCGGGTGCGATGATCCGCACAGCCTCGGACTGCGCGCCGCCGCCGATCAGCAGGGCGCGCTCGAGCGGGATGCCGAGACCGCGGAGCGCGTCCATTCCGGCGCCGAGCCCGCGCAGCATTCCCTCGACGGCAGCGCGCGCGAGATTCGGACGGGTCGTCGATGACAGCGTCATCCCCGACAGCGACGCCGTGGCGTCAGGCAGGTTCGGGGTGCGCTCGCCCTCGAAGTAGGGCGCGAGGGTGAGGCCCCCGGCGCCCGGTTCGGCCTGCAGCGCGAGAGTGCTGAGCTCGTCGAGTTCGATGCCGAGCAGAGATGCTGTCGCACTCAGCACCCGGGCTGCGTTGAGCGTCGCGACCAGGGGCAGGAAGTTGCCGGTCGCATCCGCGAACCCGGCCACCGTCCCCGACGGGTCGGTCACCGCCCGGTCGCTCACTGCGAAGACGGTGCCCGACGTGCCGATCGACACGATCGCGTCGCCTGGTGCTGCGCCGAGACCGAGAGCGGCTCCGGCGTTGTCGCCGGCGCCCGCACCGACCAGCCGGCCTTCGGCATCGCGCACGCTCTCATCGTGCGCGAGCACCCGGGGGAGGATCGCGTCATGACCGAGCGCGGCGATCAGCAGTTCGCGGTCGTACGCACCGGTGGTGGGATTCCAGTAGCCGGTGCCCGAGGCATCGGAGCGGTCGGTGACGAGCTCGTCGAGGTCGGGATTCTCCGGCCCGAAGCCGCGCAGGCGCCAGGTCAGCCAGTCATGGGGGAGTGCCACGGCTGCGACGCGAGCGGCATTGTCCGCTTCGTTGTCGCGCAGCCAGCGGAGTTTGGTGATCGTGAAGGATGCCACCGGCACGAGCCCGGTGCGCTCAGCGAGCTGCTCGGCGCCGAACTCTGCGATCAGATCCGCTGCGGCATCCGCCGACCGGGTGTCGTTCCACAGCAATGCGTCCCGGATGACGCGCCCGTCGGCGTCGAGGGCGACCATGCCGTGCTGCTGCCCGCCGATCGCCCAGGCATCGATGTCGCTCAGTTCGCCGGCATCCGCGATCGCTGCCTTCAGGGCCTCCCACCACGCCTCGGGGTCGACCGACGTGCCGTCCGGGTGCGAGGCGCGACCGGTGCGCACGACGGCGCCGGTCGCGGTATCGACCACGACGACCTTGCAGGACTGGGTCGAGCTGTCGACCCCGAGGGCGAGCGGCATCTCAGCGAGCGCCGAGGAGGTGCTCGGTGGCGAGCTGCTGCAGGCGCACGAACCCGAAGCCCTTGCCGCCCAGGTACGCGTCGGCGTCGAAGTCCTCGAATGCGCTGCGGTCGGCGAGGAAGTCGTCGTACGACTCGCCGGGGTTCAGCGTCGGCGTCGAGAGCTCGTCCACCTTGGCGGCGGCCAGTGCCTCCTGCACCTCGGGATCGGCGCGGAAGGCCGCGGCGCGCTCCTTCAGCAGCAGGTACGTGCGCATGTTGGCCGCTGCGGAGTCCCACACGCCCTTCTCGTCCTCGGTGCGGCTCGGCTTGTAGTCGAAGTGGCGCGGACCCTCGTAGGCCGGAACGCCGCCGGGGCCGCCGTTCTCGAGCAGATCGACGAGGGCGAACGCGTTGTGCAGGTCGCCGTGACCGAACACGAGGTCCTGGTCGTACTTGATGCCGCGCTGGCCGTTGAGATCGATGTGGAACAGCTTGCCGTGGTACAGCGCCTGGGCGATGCCGGCGGCGAAGTTGAGCCCCGCCATCTGCTCGTGGCCGACCTCGGGGTTGAGGCCGACGAGCTCGGGGCGCTCGAGCGAGTCGATGAACGCGATCGCGTGCCCGAGGGTGGGCAGCAGGATGTCGCCGCGGGGCTCGTTGGGCTTGGGCTCGATGGCGAAGCGGATGTCGTAGCCCTTGTCGGTGACGTAGTCGCCGAGCAGGTTCACGGCCTCGCGGTAGCGCTCGAGGGCCGCGCGGATGTCCTTGGCCGAGTCGTATTCGGCGCCCTCGCGGCCGCCCCACATCACGAACGTCTTCGCGCCCAGCTCGGCGCCGAGGTCGAGCTGGCGGAATACCTTGCGCAGCGCATAGCGGCGCACGTCGCGGTCGTTCGAGGTGAAGCCGCCGTCCTTGAACACCGGCGCGGAGAACAGGTTGGTCGTCACCATCGGGACGATCAGGCCTGTGTCAGCCAGGGCGACCTTCAGGCGGTCGATCTGGTTCTGGCGCTCGGCGTCGGTCGAACCGAACGCGAAGAGGTCGTCGTCGTGGAAGGTGAGGCCGTAGGCGCCGAGCTCGGCGAGCTTCTCGACAGCGTGCACGACGTCCATGGCCGGCCGCGTCGGACCGCCGAACGGGTCGGTTCCGTTGTACCCGATCGTCCAGAGGCCGAAGGAGAATTTGTCGGCGGGTGTGGGGGTGACCATTGCGGCTCCTTCGCTGCGACTCGTCGTCGCGACTGCTAATTGTTGTCTTTCACAACGTATGCCAGATCGCCCGGCATGTCCAGCGCGTGCGGCGGTCCGGGCACGCTCGAGCCGGGTCGCTCAGCGCGCAGGCGGCGCCGTCGAGCCGCGGACGATGAGCTCGGCCGCCATCCGGATCGGCTCGGGCTCGCCGCCGTCGAGCATCCGCAGCAGCATCTCGACGGCGGCGGCACCCATCGCCTCGAGCGGCTGCCGGACGGTCGTCAGCTGGAGTGTGCGTGATGCGGCCTCTGGAATGTCGTCGAAGCCGACGACCGAGATGTCCTCGGGGACCCGCAGGCCGCGTTCTGCCGCGACCCTGATGACCTCGAGCGCGGAGAGGTCGTTGGCTGCGAACACGGCCGACGGCCGGTCCGACAGGTCGAGCAGTGCGTTCGCGCCCTGTGTGGCGCTCGTCGCGCGATAGCCGCCCTCGGCGACCAGCGCCGGGTCGAAGGCGATGCCGGCGTCCTCCAGCGCCGCGCGGTACCCGCGTTCACGCTGGTGCGCGGACTCCAGGTCGGTGCGGCCGCGCAGGTGTCCGATGCGGCGATGCCCGAGCGCGATCAGGTGCTCGGTGGCCGATCGGGCGCCATCGAAACTGTGCACGGCGACCGTGGCCGGCGCGTCGGGGCCGGTGTGCGGATCGACCGCGACGATCGGCACCGACGATTCCGACGGCATGGCCGTCGGCGTCACGAGGATCGCTCCGTCGATGAGCGTACCGCCGAGCCTTGACAGCGACCGTCGCTCCCACCCGCGGTGCTCACCGGTCGACACGCTCCCCGCATAGGCGAGGATGTCGTAGTCCGTCTCGCCGAGTGCGGATGACACGCCGCGCAGCAGCTGGAGCGCGAACGGCTCGAACTCCGCGACGAGGACGCCGATGACGTTCGTGCTGCGATTGCGCATCGAGGTCGCCACGAGTGAGCTCTCGTAGCCGAGTTCGGCGACCACTCCCATGACATGGCTGAGCGTGCCGGCGGACACGCCGTACCGGCCGTTGATCGCCTTCGACACGGTGGCGACCGACACCCCGGCGGCACGGGCGACGTCGTTGATGGTGGTCCGGCGGTTCATGACATCATGATAGCGAAGCGGTCGAAAACGTTATCGATATCGATTGACATTTGTTGTCAGCGGTGACAATCTCGACTTGAGCGCATCGGAGGCCCTGGTGATCCCAACCGGGCGGTGCGTCTTCTACTCAACGAGGAGGATTCACGCCCATGAACGTTCGCAGGACATGGACAGCCGCAGCGGCCATCACCGTCGCAGCGGGATTGGCGCTCACCGGCTGTGTCGGTACGGGCAGCACCGATGACGGCGGGGGAGGCGACGCCGATGGCAGCACCGTCGTCTGGTGGCACAACTCGAACACCGGCGAAGGCAAGGCGTACTACGACCAGGTCGCCGCCGACTTCGAAGACGCCAACCCGGGCGTCACCGTCAAGGTCGAGGCGATGCAGCACGAGGACATGCTCACCAAGCTGCAGGCCGCATTCCAGGGCGGTGACGCCACTCAGATCCCCGATGTCTACATGAGCCGCGGCGGCGGTGAGCTCAAGGGCGAGGTCGAGGCAGGCATCGTCCGCGACCTCACCTCTGAAGCAGCCGACACGATCGACACGATCTCGGCATTCACCGACCAGTACACCGTCGACGACAAGGTCTACGCGCTGCCGTACTCGATCGGCCTGGTCGGCTTCTGGTACAACAAGGATCTGTTCGCGGCCGCCGGTATCGACGAGGTGTCGCCGAACCCGACGATCGACGAGTTCAACGGCTACGTCGAGAAGCTCAAGGCTGCGGGCACGGCGCCCGCCTCGGTCGGCGCGGGCGACAAGTGGCCGGCGGCGCACTACTGGTACTACAACGTCGTCCGCGAGTGCGACTTCGACACCGTCGAGTCGGCGATCGAGAACGCCGACTACTCGGACGGGTGCTTCATCAAGGCGGGTGAGGACCTCCAGTCACTCATCGCCGAGGAGCCGTTCAACGCCGGCTTCCTGAGCACCCCCGCACAGTCCGGGCCGACCTCCGCCTCGGGCCTGCTGGCCACCGGCAAGGTCGCGATGGAGCTCGCCGGTCACTGGGAGCCCGGTGTCGCCGGCGGTCTGACCGAAGACGGCAAGGTGCCGTCCTTCCTCGGCTGGTTCGCGTACCCGACGTTCGACGGCCAGGCGGGCGACCCCGCCGACCAGATGGGCGGCGGTGACGCGTGGTCGGTCTCGGCAGGCGCCCCCGACGCCGCGGTCGACTTCGCGAAGTACCTGCTCTCCGACGAGGTGCAGATCGGTTTCGCCGAGCTCGACATGGGTCTGCCGACGAACCCGGCCGCGACCGGCTCACTGGCCAATGAGACGCTCAAGCAGCTGATCCCCGTCCGCGACAGCGGTGGCAAGACGCAGCTGTACCTGGACACTCGCCTCGGCCAGTCCGTCGGCAACGCGATGAACGACGCGATCGCCCTCGCGTTCGCCGGCCAGGCCGGTCCGCAGGACATCGTCGACGCCATCCAGTCGGCCGCCGAAGCGCAGTGACCGACGTGGCAGACGACGTGACCGCCGGTGCGGCCGCCTCGACTGCGACGTCCTCCCTCACCGCGCCCGCCCCACGTGCTTCCACGCGTGGGGCGGGCGCCCCGGGTGGACGGCGCCCGGGGGCGGTCGTCGCTCAGTGGCGCAAGCGCGGGGAGATAGCCTTCTTCGTGACGCCGGCGCTGGTGCTCCTCGCACTGTTCGTGGTGTGGCCCATCATCGCGGCCGTGCAGATGTCCATGTACAAGTGGCGGGGCTTCGGCCCGATGGTCGACTTCGTCGGCCTCGCCAACTACATCTCGGTGCTGACGAATCAGGTCTTCACCGACGCCCTCGTCCACAACCTGATCATCATCGTGGGCTCGATCGTGCTCCAGCTGCCGCTCGGCCTGGCGATCGCCCTGCTCCTGAACCGGAAGATGTGGGGACAGGGGCTCCTGCGGACCATCATCTTCGTCCCGTACGTGCTGGCCGAGGTCATCGCCGGTGTCGTCTGGTTCCAGCTGCTGCAGCCGCAGTACGGCGTGATCGACACGGTCCTGAACGCCATCGGCCTGTCCGGCCCGCCGCAGGGGTTCCTCGGCACACCCGACCTCGCGCTGTGGACGGTCCTGATCGTGCTGACCTGGAAGTACCTAGGCCTGGCCGTGATCCTGTTCCTCGCGGGGATGCAGGGCGTCCCCGAAGACCTGTACGAGGCCGCCCAGCTCGATGGCGCCTCGTGGTGGCAGGTGCAGTGGAGGATCACGATCCCGCTCCTCGGACCCACGATGCGCACCTGGGGATTCCTGTCGATGATCGGATCGCTGCAATTGTTCGACATGGTCTGGATCCTCACCAAGGGCGGGCCCGCGAACGCGACGACCACCATGGCGACCTTCCTGATCGATCAGGGCACCCGCAGTCAGAACTTCGGAATCGCGGGCGCCGCGTCGGTGGTTCTGTTCGTCATCGCCCTGGCGCTGGCCGTGGCCTATCAGCGGTTCGTCCTGAGACGCGACACCCGACCCGACGATTTCGGCATCGGCAAGGCATCCCGCAAGCAGAACAAGCAGAAAGGGGTGAAGACATGAGCGAAACCCGCGCTCTCATCGTCCCGAAGAACACCGCCGGCGCCCGCCGTCGCACGAAGAACCGATACTCCGGCGGGAACCCGCTCGTGTACGGCATCGCGCTGGTCGTCGTCGCGGTGACCCTCGCACCCGTGGTCTACGGCGTGCTGGGCGGCTTCCGCACCAATGCGCAGCTCGCGGCGGACCCCGCCGGGATGCCTGAACCGTGGGTCTTCGACAACTACGCCCGGGTGCTGGCCCCCGATTCCGCGTTCTGGCGCTACGCGGTCAACTCGATGGCCATCGCGGTCATCACGACGGCGATCGTGGTCGTGTTCGGCATCATGGCCGCCTATCCGCTCGCCCGCTATCGGTTCAAGGGCCGCGAAGCCCTGTTCATGGTGTTCGTGGTCGGTCTGCTGTTCCCGGCGACCGTCGCGATCGTGCCGCTGTTCATCCTGCTCACCCAGAACTTCGGGATGGGCAACACCTGGTGGGGCGTCGCCCTGCCGCAGGCGGCGTTCGCGCTGCCGATGACCGTGGTCATCCTGCGCCCGTTCCTCGCGGCGCTGCCGCAGGAGCTGGAAGAGGCGTCGATGCTCGACGGCACCAGCCGGATCGGCTTCTTCTGGCGGATCCTGCTGCCGCTGTCCGGACCCGGGATGGTCACGGTCGGCGTTCTCGCCTTCGTCGGCTCGTGGAACTCGTACCTGCTGCCGCTGCTGCTGCTGCAGAGCGACATGAAGACGCTGCCGCTGGGCGTCGCGGACTACTCCTCGCAGTACTCCGCCGACACGGCGAGCGTGTTCGCCTTCACCACGTTGGCGATGATCCCCGCGCTGGTGTTCTTCCTCGCGATGCAGAAGCGCATCGTGAACGGTCTGCAGGGAGCGGTCAAGGGATGATGCACGGAGAGATCCCGGCGATGCCGGAGGCAACGGAGCGCGTCGGCGCGCTGCTCGCTGAAATGACTCTCGAGGAGAAGGCTGCGCAGCTCGTCGGCTACTGGCTCGACCAGGGCGGCGAGGTCGTGGCACCTCTTGCAGACGAGATGAGCACATCCAAGGACGGCCGCACCCTCGCGGACATCACCAAGGACGGCATAGGCCACTACACTCGCGTGTACGGCACGCGCCCGGTGGAGCCGGTCGAGCGGGCCGGATGGCTGTGGGATGAGCAGCGCCGGCTGAAGCGGGAGACCCGTCTCGGCATCCCCGCCCTCGTGCACGAGGAGTGCCTGACGGGCCTCGCCGCCTGGAAGGCGGCGACCTTCCCGACGCCGCTCGCGTGGGGGGCCTCGTTCGACCCGGAGCTCGTCGCCGAGATGGGTGCGCTCATCGGCGAGTCGATGAGGGAGCTCGGCATCCATCAGGGGCTGGCTCCCGTCCTCGACGTCATCCGCGATCCGCGCTGGGGGCGCGTCGACGAGTGCATCGGCGAGGACCCGTATCTCGTCGGAACCGTGGGGACCGCCTACGTGCGGGGCCTGCAATCGAGCGGGGTGCACGCCACGCTCAAGCACTTCCTCGGATACGCGGCCTCGCGCGCCGGACGCAACCACGCTCCGGTCTCGGCCGGCCCGCGGGAGATCGCGGATGTGGTCCTGCCGCCCTTCGAGATGGCGATCCGCGACGGCGGGGTCAAGAGCGTGATGAACAGCTACGCCGAGATCGACGGCATCCCAGCCGCCTCCGACTCCGAACTGCTGACGGTGCTCCTGCGCGACAAGCTCGGATTCGACGGCGTGGTCGTCGCCGACTACTTCGCCGTCGCGTTCCTCGAGGCCATGCACGCCGTCGCAGCCGACCGCGGCGAGGCCGCGCAACTGGCGCTCACCGCCGGCATCGACGTCGAGCTGCCCACCGGTGACGCCTACCTCGCCCCGCTCATCGAGCGGGTGCGATCCGGGCTGCTGGACGAGGCCTACGTCGACCGCGCGGTCATCCGCGTGCTCCGGCAGAAGGAGGAGCTCGGCCTGCTCGATGCCGACGCCTTCGAGGGCGAGGCCCCCACAGTCGTCGACCTGGACACGCCCCGGCACCGGGCGGTCGCGCGCAAGCTGGCGGAGCAGTCGCTTGTCCTGCTGTCCAACGACGGCGTGCTTCCGCTCGCAGCCTCCGCGAAGCGCGTGGCCGTCATCGGCCCGAACGCCGATCGCGCGGAGGCGCTGCAGGGCTGCTACTCGTTCGCGAACCATGTGCTCGCACATCACCCCGACCACGAGATCGGCTTCGAGATCCCGACCGTGCGCGAGGCGCTCGTCGAGGCGCTGCCGGATGCTGAGATCGTCGTGGCACGCGGATGCGATGTCGAGGGCGAGGACCGCTCGGGGTTCGAGGAGGCGGCGGCAGCGGCATCCGGAGCCGATGTCGCGATCGTCGTCGTCGGCGACCAGGCCGGGCTCTTCGGGCGCGGCACGGTCGGCGAGGGCAACGATGTCGAGTCGCTCGACCTGCCCGGTGTGCAGTGCGAGCTCGTCGAAAGGCTGGTCTCCACCGGAACCCCGGTCGTCATGGTCATGCTCACCGGGCGTCCGTACGCAGTCGACTGGGCTCTGGATGCGACCGATGCGACCGATGCGAATGCGACGCCGGGCCGCCCGGCTGCGGTGGTCCAGGCGTTCTTCCCCGGCGAGGAGGGCGGGCGCGCGATCGCTGCGGTGCTGACGGGGGAGAGCTCCCCCTCCGGACGCCTGCCGGTGAGCCTTCCCCGCTCCGGCGGCGCGCAGCCGTACAGCTACCTGCACCCGATCCTGGGCGGTCCGTCGGATGTGACCTCCACCGACCCGACTCCGGTGCGGCCCTTCGGCTTCGGACTCTCGTACACCTCGTTCGAGTACAGCGATCTCGCCGTCCCGGCGCAGTCGGGGACCGACGGACGCTTCACCGTGTCGGTCACGGTGACGAACGTCGGCGACCGCGACGGCACCGATGTCGTGCAGCTCTACGCCAGGGATCTGGTGGCCTCGGTCACCCGTCCTGTCGTGCAGCTGCTCGGCTATGCACGCACGGCCATCGCGGCCGGCGAGTCCCGTCGGGTCTCCTTCGACGTCCCGGCGTCCCGGCTGGCCTTCACGGACCGCCGAGGCGTGAAGGTCGTCGAGCCGGGCGAGGTCCAGGTGTGGGCGGGTTCGCACGCGGCGGCATCGCCGGTGCAGACGCAGACGGATGCCGCGACGGGCGGGGCGATCTCGAACTCGCGTGCTCGCCGTCGCCGGGAGATCCCCGGGACGGCGACGAGAAGCGGCATTCTCACGCTCACCGGCGACGTGCACGCGGTCACGGCATCCGATGATCGGATGGTCGACGTCTCGTTCCGATGACCACCGCTGCCACGGCGCTAATGTGAGACAGTCTCGAATGAGCAGCCCACAGGAATGAGCCATCGATGAAGGAACGCGCGACCGCCGTCGAAGCGGTGCGCCGCACGAACCTCGGCGAGGTGCTGCGGCTGGTTCACCATGAGGGGCCGCGCTCCCGATCCGTCCTCACCGCCGAGACCGGACTGAACCGTTCGACCGTCGCGGACCTCGTCACGGCGCTCGTCGGCCAGGGCCTCGTCATCGAACAGGAGCCGGACGCGACCCGGCGAGTCGGCCGGCCGAGTCCCGTGGTCTGCGTGAACGAGGACGTGATCGCGATCGGCGTGAACCCCGAGGTGGATGCGATCGAGATCGGCGCGGTCGGTCTCGGCGGCCGAGTGCGCGCGCGGTCGCGCGTCGAACTCGCCGGCGTGCCGACGGTCGCTGATGCCGTCGTCACCGTGGCCGACGTCGTGAACCGCTGGCGGCAGGACGCGCTCGCGGGATGCCGTCTCGTCGGCATCGGGGTGGCCGTGCCGGGACTCGTTCGGGCGTCGGACGGGCTCGTGCGCCTCGCCCCTCACCTGGGTTGGCGGGACGAGGACATCGCGACCCCGCTCGCCGAGGCGCTCGGAGCGTCCGTGACCGTCGACAATGACGCTTCACTGGGCGCCAGGGCCGAGCACCTGTTCGGGGCAGCGCGCGAGCATGCCGATGTCGTCTACCTCAACGGCGGCGCCAGCGGTATCGGCGGCGGTCTGATTCTGGACGGCGCGTTGATCCGCGGCGCCGGAGGATATGCCGGGGAGTGGGGGCAGACTCGGCCGGGCATCGCCAACGAATCGCACCGTCGCACGCATGACGGCGTGCTGGAGGACGAGGTCAATCGCGCGCGGCTCATGGCCGCAGCGAAACTCGTCGCCGGTGACGACGCAGCGCTCGCGGCAGCTCTCGGCGAGGCACCCGGGCCCACCGCCGATGAAGAGGTCGTGCGGCAGCGGCGCGTGCTGGCGGCGACGATCGGCAATGCTGTCAACGCACTGAACCCCTCGATCATCGTGCTGGGCGGGTTCCTGGGAATCCTGCGTGATCGCGACCCGGAGGTATTCGACGCGGACGTGCGGGAACGCTCGTTGGCCGTATCGACCGAGAATCTCGAGATCGCCTCAGCCGCGCTCGGCGCCGACCGCCTGCTCATCGGCGCGGCCGAGGCCGCCTTCGCGGGCTTGCTCGCCGACCCGCTGGGCGTGTGAGTCCTGCTCGTTCAGTCCCCGGCAGATGCCCCTCAGCGCCGCTGAAACGGGCGCTGCATGCGACGAGAACGTCGGGCAGACCGGTGAGGGCGTCAGTAGCCGGCGCGCTCAGTGTCGTCCGCCTCGGGGATCCATTCGGCGGCGAGCTTCTCGGTCGCCCGCGCGAGGATCGACACGTCGGCTGCGACGAGCGCGAACGATGCACCCGCATCGAGGTAGCGTCGCGCGGTGGCCGGGGTGAACGCGTTCACGCCGACCGGCTTCCCGGCCGCTCGGACCTCGGCGATCGTCTGCTCCACCGCCGCCACGACATCAGGATGCTCCTGCTGACCCAGCAGCCCCATCGAGGCGGCCAGATCGCTCGGGCCGATGAAAACGGCATCCACCCCGTCGACCTCGGCGATCGTGCGGGCGCTGCGCACAGCGGCATCCGTCTCGATCTGCACGCTCAACGAGGTGATCTCGTGCGCGCGATGCAGGTAGCCGTCGATGCGGTTGAACTGCCCGGCGCGGGCGAGCGCGCTGCCGACCCCGCGGATGCCGCGCGGCGGGTAGCGGGTCGCGGCGACGGCGGCTGCGGCATCCTCTGCGGAGTTCACCATCGGCACGAGCAGGTTCTGCGCACCCGTGTCGAGCACCTGCTTGATCCACACAGGGTCGGCCGAGGGCACCCGCACGACCGGCGTGATCGGGTACGGCGCGACGGCCTGCAGCAGCGAGACGATCTCGCCCAGCCCGATCGGGCTGTGCTCGCCGTCGATGAGGGTCCAGTCCAGCCCGGAGCCCGCCACGATCTCGGCCGCGATCGGGCTGCCGGAGCAGATCCACGCACCGACGAGAGGGCGGGATGCCGCGGCCAGACGCTCGCGGAACGACGGCGCGGGCTCTACGCGAAACGGCATTCGATCACTCCCATCTCGCGGTAGTCGCAGCGCACCTCGTCGCCGCGTGAGACCCACATGGGCCTGGTGAACGATCCTGCCAGGATGATCTCGCCCGCCTCGAGCCGCGCGCCGTGCTGATGGAACTTGTTCGCCAGCCACGCCACACCCGTCGCCGGGTGACCGAGCACGCCGGCGGCGACGCCGGTCTCCTCGATCTCGCCGTTGCGGGAGAGCACGCCGGGCACCCACCGAAGGTCGATCTCGTCGGGCCGCAGGCGCACATCGCCGAGCACCATCGCGCCATAGGCGGCGTTGTCGCTGATGGTGTCGACGATGGTGCGCCCCTCGAGCTCGATGTGCGAGTTCAGCACCTCGAGCGCGGGGACCGCGTAGTCGATCGCCGCGAGCGCGTCATCGAGGGTGCAGTCGGGCCCTTCGAGCGGATGCTTCAGCACGAACGCCAGCTCGACCTCGATGCGCACGTTCGAGAAGTCGTCGAAGGGGATCTCCGAGCCCGACGCGTACACCGTGTCGTCGAACATCACGCCGTAGTCGGGCTCGGTGATGCCCGTCGCCTGCTGCATCGCCTTCGACGTCAACCCGATCTTGCGACCGACCAGGCGTCGCCCTGCCGCGACCTGCGAGTCGCGCCAGACGCCCTGGATCGCGTAGGAGTCCTCGATCGTGGCATCCGGGTACCGCGCCGTGATCCGCGGGATCACGCCGCGGGTGCGCTCGGCCTCGGCGAGCTCCTCGGCGAGGGCGGCGATGGTCTCGCCGGGCAGCGTCACAGCTGGTTCCCGAGCTTGTACTCGCCCTGCTTCCACTCGGGCATGGACTCCTCGCCCTCCTCGCGGCGGGTGTACGAGAAGCCGTCGGCGCCGATCGTGACCGCCATCTCGCTGGAGTCGGTGCGCGCGACGACGGGCTGGGGGTTGCCGTCCAGGTCGAGCACCAGCGATCCGTCGGTGTACCAGGACGGCACCACCGGGTTGCCCCACCAGTCGCGGCGCTGGTTGTCGTGCACATCCCAGGTGACCACCGGGTTGTCGGGGTCGCCGGTGTAGTAGTCCTGCGTGTACACCTCGACGCGGTGCCCGTCGGGGTCGCGCAGGTACAGGTAGAACGCGTTGCTCACACCGTGCCGGCCGGGGCCGCGCTCGATCATGTCGGAGCGGCGCAGCGCGCCCAGCTTGTCGCAGATCGCGAGGATGTTGTGCTTCTCGTGGGTGGCGAAGCAGACGTGGTGCATGCGGGGTCCGTCGCCGCCCGTCATCGCGGTGTCGTGCACGGTGGGCTTGCGGCGCATCCACGCGGCGTACACAGTCCCCTCCTCGTCCTGGATGTCCTCCGTGACGCGGAAGCCGAGGTCCTGCATGTACTTCACGGCGCGCGGCACGTCGGGGGTGATCTGGTTGAAGTGGTCGAGGCGCACCAGCTCACCGGGGATGTGCAGGTCGTATCGCCACGACATGCGCTCCTGGTGGTCGCTCTGGTGGAAGAACTCGTATGGGAAGCCGAGCGGGTCGATCACACGCACCGAGTCGCCGATGCCCCTGACGAAGCCGTCTTCCTTGCGGCGCACCTCGCAGCCCAGCTCGGTGAAGAACGCCACCGCCTTGTCGAGGTCCTCAGGCGTGCGCACGCGGTACGAGAACGCGGCGACCGCCGCGACGTCGCCCTTGCGCAGCACGAGGTTGTGGTGGATGAACTCCTCGGTCGAGCGCAGGTAGATCACCTCGTCGTCCTCCGCCGTGACGTACAGGCCGAGGATGTCGACGTAGAAGTTGCGCGACCGGGCGAGGTCGGTCACCACGAGCTCCATGTACGCGCAGCGCAGGATGTCGGGCGCGGGGGACGACGGCGTCGGCGTGGGGTTGTCGCACTCGATCGGCACCTCCTGGCTCACGTAGTAGCCCGAGGAGGTGAGGGTCATTTCTTCACGGTTGGTCATGTCAGCGTCCTTGCTTGAGTTCGAGGGGTCGGCGCCGGGCTCAGCGGGGATCCGGGTCGTCGAGGTCCTGCTTGCCGAAGGCGGGGTTGTGCGGCTCGCCGAGCGTGATGTGCACGCTCTGCTGGTCGGTGTAGAAGTCGATCGAGCGGTAGCCGCCCTCGTGTCCGAGACCGGACGCCTTCACGCCGCCGAACGGGGTGCGCAGGTCGCGCACGTTGTTCGAGTTCAGCCACACCATGCCGGCCTCGACCGACTGCGCGAAGTTGTGCGCGCGCTTGAGGTCGTTCGTCCAGATGTAGGCGGCCAGACCGTACTTCGTGTTGTTGGCCAGCGCGAGCGCCTCCTCGTCGGTGTCGAAGGGAGTGATCGCGACGACGGGACCGAAGATCTCTTCCTGGAAGATCCGCGCATCGGGCGAGACGTCGGCGAACGCGGTCGGAGCGACGTAGTTGCCCGTCGGGAAGCCCTCCGGGCGGCCGCCGCCGGCGATCAGGCGGCCCTCGGTCTTGCCGAGCTCGACGTAGCTCATCACCTTGTCGTAGTGCTCGGGGTGCACGAGCGCGCCCACCTCGGTGGTCGGGTCGTGCGGCAGTCCCACCTTGACGCGCTTGGTCAGCGCGGCGAACCGCTCGACGAACTCGTCGTACACCTCGCGCTGCACGATGATGCGCGAGCCCGCCGTGCAGCGCTCGCCGTTGAGCGAGAAGACGCCGAAGATGCACGCGTCGATCGCGGTGTCGAGGTCGGCGTCGGCGAACACGACCGCGGGGCTCTTGCCGCCCAGCTCCATCGACAGCCCCTTGAGGAACGGCGCCGAGTTGCCGAAGATGATCTGCCCGGTGCGGCTCTCGCCCGTGAACGAGATGAGGGGGACATCGGGATGCTTCACCAGGGCGTCGCCGGCATCCTCACCGAGACCGTTGACGAGGTTGAAGACGCCCTTCGGCAGCCCTGCCTCCTCGAAGATGCCGGCCCAGAGCGATGCCGAGAGCGGGGTGAACTCGGCCGGCTTGAGCACCACCGTGTTGCCGGTGGCCAGAGCCGGGCCCAGCTTCCACGACTCGAGCATGAACGGGGTGTTCCACGGCGTGATGAGTCCCGCGACGCCGATCGGCTTGCGGTTGACGTAGTTCATCTGCTTGCCGGGCACCTTGAACGCATCATCGGCCTGCGCCACGATGAGGTCGGCGAAGAAGCGGAAGTTCTCGGCCGCACGGCGGGCCTGACCCAGCGCCTGCGTGATCGGCAGGCCCGAGTCGAACGACTCCAGCTCGGCGAGGCGCGCGTCCCGCGACTCGACGATGTCGGCGATGCGGTGCAGCACCCGAGAGCGCTCGCGCGGCAGCATCCGCGGCCACGGCCCCTCGGTGAACGCCCGACGAGCGGCGGCGACGGCGCGCTCGATGTCGGCCTTCTTGCCGGCCGCGGCGTGCACGTACGTCTCGTTCGTGACGGGGTTGAGCACCTCGAAAGTGTCGCCGTCGAACGAGTCGACGAACTCGCCGTCGATGTAGTGCTGGATCTTCGTCGGCAGGTCGGCCGGTGTGTAGACGTCGGTCATCATCGTCCTTCTTCGCTGGAGTGGGTGTGCCGGGCCTCGAGGAACGCGTCCATGGTGCGCCAGCGGTGGTTTCGTGCGGCGAGCTCGATCTCGAGCGGGTCAGCCCCGCTGCGGATGAGCTCGAGGATCTGGGTGTGCTCCTCGACCGAGTGGTGCGCGCGGCCCGGCACGAACGCGAACGTGGTGTCGCGGATGCCGGACAGGCGCGCCCAGCCGCGGTGCACGAGGTCGAGGATGTGGGGGTTCGGGCACGGCTCGTAGAGCACCGAGTGGAACTCGCGGTTGAGCTGGGTGAAGCGGTGCGCGTCGAAGTGTTCGAGCAGGCGCAGCATCCGCTCGTTGATCTCGGCGGCGCGATCGAGAGCTGACTCGTCGAGCAGCGGAGAGGAGAGCGCGGTCGCGGCGCCCTCGACGAGTCCGAGGGTCTGCATGGTGTGCGCGTACTCGCCATCGTCGACGAGCGAGACGTGCGCGCCGACGTTGCGCTCGAAAGTCACCAGACCCTCGGCTTCCAGGCGTCGGATCGCCTCGCGCACGGGCACGACGCTCATGCCGAGCTCGTCGGCGATCGACCCGAGCACCAGGCGGTAGCCGGGCACGAAGGTGTGAGAGGCGATGCGCTGCCGGATCCAGGCATACGCCTGCTGCGACTTGCTCCCCTCGCGGACGATGGTCATGTGCGCTCCCTGGCGTCGTACTTCGCGCGCCACTCGGCGTTCATCGGGAACAGTCCGTCCACCGGATGCCCCGCGGCGACCTGCTCGGCGATCCAGGCGTCTTCGTCCTCCTGGGCGAGCGCCTCATCGGCGACCTCTTCGGCGAGCGCTGTGGGGATCACGATCACGCCGTCGCCGTCGCCCACGATGACGTCGCCGGGCTGCACGGCTGCGCCGCCGCAGGCGATGGTCACGTCGACCTCCCACGGCACGTGGCGGCGGCCGAGCACCGAGGGGTGCGCGCCCTGCGAGAACACCGGCAGGCCGATCTCGGCGACCGCGTCGAAGTCGCGCACGCCGCCGTCGGTCACGACACCGGCGGCGCCGCGAGCCTTCGCACGCAGGGCGAGGATGTCGCCGAGCGTGCCCGTGCTGGCGTCTCCGCGGGCCTCGATCACGATGATCTCGCCCTCGGCGACCGCGTCGAAGGCGCGCTTCTGGGCGTTGTACCCGCCGCCGTGGGCCTTGAACAGGTCTTCACGGGCGGGGATGAAGCGCAGCGTCTTGGCGGTGCCGACGATCTTTGTGCCGGGGATGTTCGCGGCGACGCCGTCGATGAAGCAGTGGTGCAGTCCGCGCTTGCGCAGCTGGCTGCTGAGGCCCGCGGTCGGGGCGGCCTCCAGTTTGGCGCGCAGCTCGGGGGAGAGGCCCGTCACTTCCTGGGTCCCTGAGCCGGTCGAAGGGCCGGATGCGGGAAGCCCCGCCTCCTCGCGCGAGCCCCACGCCTCGGTGCGCTGCAGGTCGTCGACAGCGGGCATCGAACCGACCGTCTCGTCGAACGGCACCTCGCCCTGAACGACGGTGGTCACCAGCCGACCGGAGGTCGGCGCGCCGGCAGCATCCGGAGCATCCACCTCGACCTCGACGACGTCACCCGGCACGATCACCGAGGACCCCGCCGGCGTGCCGGTGAGGATCACATCGCCCGTCTCGAGCGTGAAGTGCTGCGAGAGGTCGGCGACGAACTGCGCGAGCGGGAAGATGAGTCCGGCCGAGGTGTCGTCCTGACGCAGCTCGCCGTTGACCCAGGTGCGCACGCGGATGGCGTGCGGGTCGACCGTGCGGGCGTCGATGAGCGCGGGGCCGAGCGGGGTGTACCCGTCGCCGCCCTTGGAGCGCACGTTCGAGCCCTTGTCGTTCGCCCGCAGGTCGTAGAGACCCAGGTCGTTCGCCGCGGTGACGTAGGCGACGTGCGACCAGGCATCCTCGAGGCTGACGTGCCTGGCGGGCTCGCCGATGACGAGCGCGATCTCGCCTTCGAAGGCGAGCAGCTCGGTGCCGGCGGGGCGTTCGACGGTGCCGCCGGATGCTGCGACGGAACTCGCGACCTTGAAGAAGTACGACGGATGCGCGGGGCGGCGGCCCCGCTGATCGGCGCGGGAGGCGTAGCTGAGGTGGATCGCGATGATCTTTCCCGGGCGGGCGATCGGGTCGGTCACGGTGTGCGCCTCCTTGCGTCGTGGGCACCGCTCTTGTGCGATGTATTTGAAATCGTATATCATCCTGTCAACGGGTGGCAAGCACCGCTTCGACGCACTGGCACCGCCCCGACAAGGACGTCATACAAGGAGCTTCAATGACTGAGAATCCCGGCTTCACGCCGACCGGAACCATCGCGAGCCCGGCTGACCGGCGCCGCGTGGTCTTCGCCACGGTCGTGGGCACCACCGTCGAGTGGTACGACTTCTTCATCTACGCGACCGCCGTGGGTCTCGTCTTCGGCGAGCTGTTCTTCAAGCCGCTCGGCGCCGACAGCATCCTCATCGGGTTCGCGACCGTCGGCATCAGCTTCCTGTTCCGCCCGCTCGGCGCGTTCCTCGCCGGGCACTTCGGTGACCGGCTGGGCCGCAAGCGCGTGCTGATGTGGACGCTCATCCTCATGGGAGCGGCGACCGCGCTCATCGGCGTGCTGCCCACCTATGACGCGATCGGCATGACCGCACCCGTGCTGCTGGTGCTGCTGCGCATCCTGCAGGGTCTGTCGGCCGGCGGCGAGTGGGGCGGCGCCGTGCTCATGGCCGTCGAGCACGCACCCAAGACGAAGCGCGGAGCGTTCGGCGCGTCGCCGCAGATCGGCGTTCCGCTCGGCCTGCTGCTGGCCTCCGGCGTCATGGCGATCATGACCGCGATCGCACCGGGTGAGCAGTTCGTCGCGTGGGGCTGGCGCATCCCGTTCCTGCTCAGCGTCGTGCTGATCCTCGTCGGCTACTACGTGCGCCGCAACGTCGAGGAGAGCCCCGTGTTCGCCGAGCTCGCCGAGCGCAAGGAGAAGGCGAAGATGCCGATCGTGCAGCTGTTCCGCAAGCACCTGCTGCTCGTGATCATCGCCGCCCTCGTCTTCGCCGGCAACAACGCCGTCGGCTACATGACCACCGGCGGGTACATCCAGAACTACTCGACCGACCCGAACGGCCCGCTCGCCCTCGAGCGCGGTCCCGTGCTGTGGGCGGTCACCGGATCGGCCGTGACCTGGCTGCTGTCGACGCTGCTCGCCGGTTTCGTCTCCGACCGCATCGGCCGCCGCACGACCTACATCATCGGCTGGATCCTGCAGCTCGCGGGTGTGTTCGCCCTGTTCCCGCTCGTGAACACCGGCAACATCGGGCTGCTCTTCGCCGGACTCGCGATCCTCACGATCGGCCTCGGGTTCACCTACGGCCCGCAGGCCGCGCTGTACACCGAGCTGTTCCCGGCCAGCATCCGCTTCTCGGGCGTCTCGATCTCGTACGCGATCGGAGCGATCGCGGGCGGCGCGTTCGCTCCGACCATCGCCACCGCGCTCGTGAAGAACACCGGCACCACGATGTCGGTCACCTGGTACCTCGCCGGCATGACGGTCATCGGCCTCATCGCGACCCTCGTGCTCCGCGACCGCAGCGGCATCCCGCTCGGACCGGACCACGAGGAGGAGCAGTCGGTCAGTCCGATCCGCGGCCTCGCCAGGGCCTGAGAGATCGTTCGGGGCGGATGCCGGCCGCATCCGCCCCGTCACAGCACAACGCGCAAGGCAGAAGGAGTTCCGATGCAGTTCCACCACCACGGGTACATCTCGCAGGACCCGCATGTCGTCGCAGCGGCAGGGAGCGGGGTCGACCGCCCGACCGCGCTGCCGGACGAGACCGACGTGCTCATCGTCGGCTCCGGGCCCGCCGGCATGCTGCTGGCCGCGCAGATGTCGCAGTACCCTGAGGTGACCACGCGCATCATCGAGAAGCGCGAGGGCCGGCTCGTGCTCGGTCAGGCTGACGGCATCCAGCCGCGCAGCGTCGAGACGTTCCAGGCGTTCGGGTTCGCCGAGCGCATCACGGCCGAGGCGTACAACATCGGCTGGATGAACTTCTGGGGACCCGACCCCGAGAACCCCGGCAACATCATCCGCACTTCGCGCACCGAGGACTACGGCTACAAGATCAGCGAGTTCCCGCACCTGATCGTGAACCAGGCGCGTGTGCTCGACTACTTCGCCGAGGCCGCCGCGGTCGGCCCCGGCCGCATCGTGCCCGACTACGGCGTCGAATTCCTCGGTCTCACCGTGCACGATGACGGCGAGTACCCCGTCGAGGTGCAGGTGCGCACAGCCGAGGGAGAGCGCAGCGTCCGCGCGAAGTACGTCGTCGGCTGCGACGGCGCGCGCAGCGGCGTGCGCGAGGCGATCGGGCGCAAGCACGTCGGCGCGTTCTCCGCGCACGCGTGGGGCGTGATGGACGTGCTGGTGAACACCGACTTCCCGGACTGGCGCACCAAGTGCGCGATCAACGCCGAGGCGGGCAACATCCTGCACATCCCCCGCGAGGGCGGCTACCTCAGCCGGGTGTACGTCGACCTCGGCGAGGTCGCGGCCGACGACAATCACCGCGTGCGTCAGACCCCGATCGAGAAGGTCATCGAGCGCGCCAACGAGATCCTGCATCCGTACACGCTCGACGTGAAGGAGATCGCCTGGCACAGCGTGTACGAGGTCGGGCATCGGGTCACCGACGGCTTCGACGACGCCCTGGACGACGACCGCTCGCCGCGGGTGTTCCTCACCGGCGACGCCTGCCACACGCACAGCGCGAAGGCGGGGCAGGGCATGAACGTGTCGATGCAGGACGGCTTCAACCTGGGCTGGAAGCTCGGTTCCGTGCTCACCGGTCGGGCCCCCGAGGCGCTGCTCTCGACCTACGGCTCCGAGCGTCGCCCCGTCGCGCAGCAGCTCATCGACTTCGACCGCGAGTGGTCGACCCTGATGGCCCGCAAGCCCGAGGAGATCTCCGACCCGCAGGACCTCGCGACCTATTACCTTGCGACCGCCGAGTTCCCCTCCGGGTTCATGACCCAGTACGAGCCGTCGATGATCGTCGACGCCGGCGCGCGGCAGCGGCTCGCCGCGGGCTTCCCGCTCGGCAAGCGCTTCAAGTCTTCGCAGGTCACCTGCGTCGCCGACGGCAACGTCGTGCACCTCGGTCACCACGCCAAGGCCGACGGACGCTGGCGGGTGTACGCCTTCGCCGATGCGGATGCCGTCGCGCTCGCCGACTGGGCGGACCGAGCATCATCCGTGTTCGCGCGGTTCACGCCGGCCGGTGCCGACGCGGATGCGGTGTTCGACGTGAAGATGATCCGTCAGCAGCGCTACGACGAGTTCGAGTTCACCGACGCCCCGGCGCTGTTCCGCCCCGAGGTGGGTCCGTACTCACTGACCGACTGGGAGAAGGTGTACGCCGCCGGACCGACGGTGTGGTGCCCGACCGACATCTTCGACGAGCGCGAGATCTCACGCGACGGCGCGGTCGTCGTGGTGCGGCCGGATCAGTACGTGGCGACGATCCTTCCGCTGGATGCCGTCGACGAGCTCGCGGCGTTCCTGGACGGGGCGCTGCTGCCGGCCTGACGGGCATGACACGTGTCATGCGGATGCCGTGACACCGGCATCCTGATTCCTGCGCGCGCGATCGCCAGGCTGGAGGCATGAGCACAGCAGCCGACACCCGCACACCCACGAAAGCGGATCTCCCCGCATCCGACGATGCCGTCGCCCTCACCGGGCTGCGCAAGCATTTCGGCATCGGCGAGCGCACCGTCAAGGCCGTCGACGGCATCGATCTCCGCATCGGCCGCGGCGAGGTCGTCGCCCTGCTCGGACCCAACGGCGCCGGTAAGACGACGACCCTCGACATGCTCCTCGGTCTCACCGACCCCAGCGCCGGCACCGTCGCCGTGTACGGGCAGAAGCCCCTCAAGGCCGCGAAGGGCGGCGTCATCGCCGGCGTGCTGCAGACCGGCGGCCTGCTGTCGGACCTCACGGTCCGCGAGACGGTCGAGGTCATCGCCTCGCTGCACGGCGGCGAGTCGCTCGCCAGGGTCCACGAGATCCTGGAGCGCACCGAGCTCGACCGGATCGCACGGCGTCGCATCTCGAAGTGCTCAGGCGGTGAGCAGCAGCGGGTGAAGTTCGCGCTCGCGCTCGTCGCCGACCCCGACATCCTCGTGCTCGACGAGCCCACGGCCGGCATGGACGTCACCGCGCGCCGTCACTTCTGGGACGTCATGCGCGCCGACGCGGATGCCGGACGCACGATCATCTTCGCGACGCACTACCTCGAGGAGGCCGAGCAGTTCGCCCGTCGCACGGTCGTGATGCATCGCGGTGTCGTCGTCGCCGACGCCCCCACGGCGCAGCTGCGCGCCAACCTCGGCGGACGCACCCTCGCGGCCGATCTGCCCGCGGACGGCGGCGATGACCTCGTGCGACGACTCGGGCAGACCGACGGCATCACCGAGATCCGCGTCGACGCGGGTCGGGTGAGCCTGCGCGCCCTCGATTCGGATGCCGCGGCATCCGCCCTGCTGGACGCCGGCGCACACGATCTCGAGATCGCCGCGCCCACCCTCGAAACCGCCTTCACCGCCCTCACGGAGGACTGACCCATGTCGATGACACTCTCGCCCACGATGCTGCGCGTCGAAGCGCTCCGGCAGATCCGCAACCCGTACACGCTCGCATTCACGCTCGGCATGCCCGTGGCGATGTACCTGCTGTTCGGTGCGAGCATGGGCTACGGAGACGCCTCCGCCGGCAACGGCAACGTCAAGTTCTACGTGATGGTGTCGATGGCCGCGTACGGCACGGCGGTCGCGATGAGCTCGATCACCTCGCTCGCAGCCACGGAGGCCAAGCAGGGCTGGGGTCGCCAGATCAGCATGACGCCGCTCACCACGGCCGGGTACGCGATGACGAAGCTCGCCACGGCGGTGACGTTCTCGGCGTTCGCCGTGCTCCTCGTGTTCGTCGCGGGTCTCGCCACCGGCGCCGAGGCGACGGACGCGTGGCGCTGGTGGGCCTCGGCGGGCATCATCCTCGGCATCGGACTCATGTTCGGCCTCTACGGTCTCGGCGTCGGCCTGTTCTTCAACTCCGACACGGCGGCGGCACTGGCATCCATCTCGATGACCTTCTTCGCCTTCTTCGGAAACGTCTTCATCCCCCTCGACGGCGTGATGCTCGACATCGCCCGCTTCAGCCCGCTGTACGGCTTCGTGGCGCTGAGCCGCTGGCCGCTGACCGATGGCGTGCTCACGACAGGACAGACCGACCCCCTGTGGGGCCTCGCGCTCAACACCGTGGCGTGGCTGGTGATCTTCTCGGTGCTCGTCGCGGCGGGCGTCAAGCGGTCGCGGTCGCGCCGATAGGGTCGAGGGCATGACGGAGGATGTGACCCGCGACGCGGCGTCGGCTTCAGCAGCCGGCGCCGCGCCGGCGGCGTGGGCGGCATCCGGTGCGCGGCAGCGCCGGGTCGGTGGCGGGTCGCCCTGGGAGCGCTACGGCTGGCTGATGGCCGTGATCTGGCTGGTGTTCCTGGTCTACCCGCTCATCCAGCTGGTCCACTCCGAGGCGGCGCAGGGGTGGATCGTCACGGGGTGGGTCGCCTTCGCGGCGTTCGTCGTCATCTATGTCGCGGGATTCATCAACGGCATGAGCTTCGGCGGCGGAGGGCTCGTCGATCCGCCCAGACCCATCCAGTGGATCGCCTTCAGCGGGATGATCGCGTGCGCCGCACTGACGATCCCCAGCATCGGCGGACACGCCCTCGGCTTTCTGCCGTTCATCATGTCGTTTGCCTCGTACGGCCTGAACAGGCTCGCGCACTGGGTCACGGTCACCGCGAGCGTCGGCGCCACGGCCGTGCTCGTGCTCCTGACGCCCGAAGGCCTGTCGTATGTGTCGATCCTTGCGATCATCGTGCTGCTCGCCGTCGTGAACACCGTCTCGACGAGCCTCATCATCCGCTCCGCCGAAGCGGAGCAACTGGGCCTCGAGCTCGCCACGAGCGAGGGCCGCGAAGCCGTCGCGCGCGACGTGCACGACCTCGTGGGGCATTCGCTGACCGTCGTCAGGCTCAAGGCGCAGCTGGTGCGCCGGCTCATGGACACCGACCCGGAGCGCGCCAAGGCGGAGCTCGCCGACATCGAGGCGCTCACCGCGGAGGCGATCGCCGGGGTGCGCGCCACCGTCGCGGGGGTGCGCAGCGCGCCGCTGCGCGATCAGCTGGAATCCGGTCGGGATGCTCTGGATGCCGCGGACGTCACGCTGCGCGTCGAGGGGGATGTCGCGTCGCTGTCTCCGGCGCAGTCGCTCACCGCGAGCTGGATCGTGCGGGAGGCGATCACGAACGTGCTGCGGCACGCGTCGGCCCGCGCCGTGACGGTGCGCATCGCCTCGGGCAGTCTCGCGGTGATCGATGACGGCCGCGGCTTCTCGGGCGTCGAGGGCAACGGGCTGCGGGGGATGCGCGAGCGCGCGACCACCAGCGGCGCGACGCTCATGGTCGCCGCGGTGCCCGGCGGGGGAACGCGGGTGGAGGTGACCTGGTGACGGATATTGCGCCGATCAGACTCGTCGTCGTCGACGATCAGGCGATGCTGCGCGGCGCCCTCGCTGCGCTGCTCGAGCTCGAGGACGACCTCACCGTCGTCGGTGTCGCCGCTGACGGCCAGGAGGCGCTCCGCGTCGTCGACGAGACGCGGCCGGACGTCTGCCTGATGGACATCCAGATGCCGGGCATGGACGGCATCGCGGCCACGACGGCGGTGCGCACCGCGAGCCCGGAGAGCCGCGTGCTGATCGTCACCACGTTCGCCCGGCCCGGATACCTGCGCTCCGCGCTGGACGCGGGCGCCAGCGGATTCGTCGTGAAGGATGCGCCGGCCGAGCAGCTCGCCGACGCCGTCCGGCGCGTGCACGCCGGGCTGCGCGTGGTCGACCCTGCGCTCGCCGAGGCCAGCCTCTTCGACGGGGCGAATCCGCTCAGCGACCGGGAGCGGCAGGTGCTGCGCCTCGCCGCCGACGGGCGCAGCGCCGCGGCGATCGCCGCCGAGGTGTTCCTCTCGGCGGGAACGGTGCGCAACAACCTCTCGGCCGCGATCGGCAAAGTGGGTGCCGCAAACCGCGCGCAGGCGGTGCGGATCGCTCAGGACAAGGGATGGATCTAGCGGTGAGCGACCTCGCGGGAATACCTTCTCAGTGACGGACGCTGTGACCTGAGCACGTCGCGCCCGCCGTGACGGCAGAGGGGTTGCGCATGGAAGGTCTCGCGATCACGGTCCTGCTCGGACTCACGATCCTCATCGGCACGATGCTGGCGCCGCGCCTGCGGGTGGCGCTGCCGCTCGTGCTCGTCGTGTTCGGGCTGCTGCTCGGCTTCGTGCCGGCGCTGCGCGAGGTGCAGCTGCCGCCCGAGACGGTGCTGCTGCTGTTCCTGCCGGTGATGCTGTTCTGGGAGAGCCTGACGACGTCGCTGCGGTCGATCCGCCGCGACTTCCGGTACATCCTGCCGATGAGCACGCTGCTCGTGGTCGCCTCCGCCTTCGCGGTCGCGGGGGTCGCCGTGCTGTTCGGGATGCCGTGGGAGATCGCGCTGATCCTCGGCGCGGCCGTCGCACCGCCCGATGCCACCGCGGTCGCCGCGCTCGGTCGGCTGCTGCCGAGACGCAGCTTCATGAAGCTCAAGGCCGAGAGCCTGACGAACGACGGCACGGCCCTCGTGCTCTACGCCATCGCCGTCTCGCTCGCGGTCGGCGGGCAGGTGACGCCGCTGTCGGTCGCCTGGAGCGTCGTCGTCTCGTACCTCGGCGGGATCGCCGTCGGCGTCGGCGTCGCGTACCTCGCCTGGCTGCTGCTGCGCCGTGTGCAGACCACCATCGTGATCAACGTGACGATGCTGCTGGTGCCGTTCACCGCCTTCCTCATCGCCGAGATGGTGCACGCCTCCGGCGTGCTCGCGGTCGTCGTCGCCGGACTCATCGCCGCCTACGCGGGACCGCGGATCACGACCGCCGCCTCCCGGCGGCAGGCCGAATCCGCCTGGCCGTTCGGCGTGTTCCTGCTGAACGGCGCCCTGTTCGTGCTGATCGGCATCGAGGTGCAGTGGGTCGTGCACCAGACGTCGCTCGCGACGATCGGCCGGCTCCTGCTCGCCACGGTCGCGGTGTGGGCGGCGCTGCTCGTGGTGCGCTTCCTGTTCCAGCTGCTGGCCGTGCCCTTCCAGCGGATCGGCGGCGCTCCCGCGCATCCGCTCGGCCTGCGCACGAGGATGCAGATCGTGAGCACCGTGGCGGGCATGCGCGGCGCCGTCTCGCTCGCCATCGCCCTGTCGGTGCCGCTCACGACACCCGACGGCGCGCAGCTCCCCGGCCGCGACGACGTGATCTTCGTCACGGCAGGGGTGATCCTGCTCAGCCTGCTCGTGCAGGGTCCGCTGCTGCCGGCGGTGGTGCGCTGGGCGCGGTACCCCGTCGACCACGGCGAGGACGAGGAGTTCGAGCTCGCCGAGCGGGCGATCTCGGGAGCCGCCATGGCCGCGCTCGACGACCTGGCGATCAAGCACGAGGTCAGCGATGAGGTGCGCGACCGGGTGCGGCGCGAGGGGTACGAGCTGCTCGAGTTCGCGAACGCGCGGGCGATGGCCCGAGAGCGCGCGATGATCGACGCCGAGGTCGGCGCCATGGAAGAGCTGCTCGACACCCCCGATCCACTCGCGGACGGAGCCGTTGAGGCGGGCGCGCAGAGCTACGGCGCCACCCTGCAGATGGTCGCCGTCTCGAGCGACGTCGATCTCGCCGAGCGCTCGCCGCTGATCCGCCACGAGGAGTTCTCGCGCCTCAAGCTCGCGCTGCTCGAGCACAAGCGCGAGGTGCTGCTCGGGCTGCGCCGCTCGGGCACGGTCGACGACCTGGTGGTGCGCCGCATCTCGGCCAATCTCGACCTCGAGCAGGTGCGGCTGCAGGGCATCGAAGCGCTCGAGTGAGACGGATGCCGCGCCTCAGCTGTTCACGCGGATGATCTCCTGCTGGTACGGCGCGATGACACCGCCCGAGATGCGCAGATCCAGCACGAGGAACCGGCGCTGGGCCGGGTCCTCGGCGGTCCAGGTGCGCAGGCGCTCGAGGTCGTCGAGGGTGCGCACGACGACGCCCTCCGCGCCCACAGCGGCGCCGAAGGCGGCGAAGTCGACCTCGGGGATCAGCATCGGGCCCTCGGCCAGACCCTTCAGCCCGTACAGGTTGACCTCGGCGCCGTAGGCGGCGTCGTTCCAGATCACCGCGCAGCCGCGGCCGCCCGCGGCGCGCACGGCGGACTCCAGATCGGCGATCGCCATGAGCCCGCCGCCGTCGCCGCTGGTGAGCACGACGGTGCTGTCGGGCCGTGCGCGGGTGGCGCCGGCGACGCTCGGCCAGCCCTGCCCGATCGACTGGAACGCGGTGCCGACCATCATCATGCGATCGGGTGAGGCGACCGGCCAGTACATGTTCGCCCAGCCGATGAAGTGCCCGCCGTCCGAGACGACCACGCGGTCCTCGGGCAGCAACTCGGCGATACGCCGGGCGGCGGAGCGCGGGTCGAGGCGGCCGTCCGGCGCTGCAGCATCCCCTTCGGGATAGGCGCGCGCAGCGGCGACGTCGACGCTCTCGCGCCACAGACCGCGCTCCTCCCGCGGAGATGTGCGCTTCGCGCGGATCGCATCCGCGGATTCGTCCGCGGCAGGTGCACTTCTCCGCGGGAAGCGTTCGCTTCCGAGGCGCTCCACCAGAGCGGATGCCGCGAGGCGAGCATCCGCCCGCACGAACCCGCCCACGTGCGCGTGCGTGGCCGCGGGCGTCACGTCGACCTGGAACACCCGGGTGCCGGGGGCGAACAGCTCGCCGAAGCGCATCGTGAACTGGTTCAGCGAGGCGCCGAACACGACCGCCACGTCGGCCTCGCGCACGAGCGCCATCGCCCCGTCGGCGCCGAATCCACCGGTGACGCCCAGGTCGTAGCGGGCATCGGGGAACACGCCGCGACCCAGCGCGGTCGACGCGGTCAGCGCCCCGGTCGCATCGGCCAGTGCGCCGAGCGCCTCGCCGGCCCCGGCCAGCCACGCCCCGCGCCCGGCGAGCAGGAACGGTCGCTCGGCGCCGGCGAGTGCGGCGGCGATCTCGTCGAGCATCCCCTCGGCGTACTCGCCGCGCGGGGCGAGCGGTGCCGGGATGCGGGGCGCCGGCGCCTCAGGCACAGGACCTGCCTCGAGGGCGGCGACGTCGTAGGGGATCGCGAGCACGACCGGCACCCGGTAGGTGAGCGCGTGCTCGATCGCGATGACGGTGGTGGCCGCGGCATCCGCACGGCCGGTCGTGTAAGTGCGGGCGCCGACGGCCGAGGCGAGCGCGATCTGGTCGACGTCCCACGGACGCGGGCCCGAGGTGGGCTCGTCGCCCACCACGAGCACGAGCGGCACGTGCGCCTGCACGGCCTCGGCGAGCGCGGTGATCGTGTTCGTGAAGCCGGCGCCGTAGGTCGAGGTGGCGGCGGCGATGCGCCCCGACGCGCGGAAGTGCGCGTCGGCGGCGACGACAGCGCCCTGCTCGTGACGCACGGCGGTGAACACGGCATCCGTCTGCGTCTCGATCGCGTCGAGGAAGTACGCGTTGCCGTTGCCCATCACCCCGAAGACGTGGTCGATGTGCTGGGCGAGGGTGAGGGCGACGTGCGCGGACACGGTGGGCATGGCGAAGCCTTTCAAGACAAGACGGAACGGTCCGTATGTGTCTCGCGGTTCCGGCGTCCTCACCGGAGTGCTTCGTGCCCCTTTTTCGGGCACCGGCCGCGCGGGCCGGACGCTCGATTCTATCGCGGCGCGATGGCCGCGACCTCCGACAGCGCGATCGTCGTGGCGGTGCCGTCGTCGACCCGGAAGGCGGTGACCGACTCGGCGGGCAGCGGCCGCCAGCCGGAGCCCTCGACGCCGGTCGATCCGATCAGGACCATTCCGTCGGCGGTGCGCGCCGAGCGCAGCGCGAAGTAGTCCTCGTTGTGCTCACCGGGAAGGTGCGGATGCTGCGCCATCTCGTTGCGGTCGCGATCGGTGAGGATGCTGCGCGCACTCGCGTGCACCACCACGAGCTGCTCGGCGTCGAGCAGCACGGCGTTCAGGCTCGCCGCGGGGAAGGCGTCGCGCAGACGCCGCGCGACGACGGCCGCCGCCTCGACGAGCGGCAGTCCGGTGCGCAGCTGCTCGCGGATGAGCGCGAAGTACATCTCGCTGTCGGTGTCGCCGTGCAGTTCGGCCCGCAGCTCGTCGGGCAGCATCGCTCGCAGCTCGTCGATCGGCTTGAGCGAGCCGTTGTGCTCGAACGCGACACCGCCGACGTGGAAGGGATGCGCGTTGCTCGCCGCGATCGGGATGCCGGGCGTCGCCCAGCGCAGGTGCACCATCGCGGCGCGGGCGGGGGTCGCCAGCATCTGCGCGAAGTCGGGATCGGATGCCGCGGATGCCGGTGAGCGGTGCACGCGAGGCGCATCGCCCGGGCTGTCGACGCCGGCCCAACCCCAGCCGTCGCCGTGCAGTCGGGCGAGGGCGAGCAGGCTGTCGATCCCGCGCGGCCCCAGCTGGTCCGCGGCGGTGGCGGATGCGGGGGAGACGAACGCGAAGAGACGGCACATGTGAGGGACCTCTGTGGAAGACGGCGTCCTTCGTTTCTACCGCATCCGAGAGGCGGCGGGGGCCGCGGTGTCACTCGCGCAGCAGCGCGCGCAGGGTCTGGATCGTGTCGGCATCCGCCGGTGTCTTGTCGGGTCGGTACCCCTTCACCCGCGCGAATCGCGGCGCGATGCCGCCCGGGTAGCGCGGTGAGCGCTGCACCCCGTCGATCGCGATCTCGACCACGAACTCGGGGCGCAGGAACACGGCGTGCGCGGTGCGGTGACTCTCGACCTCGGGGAAGTGCTCGGTCTACCAGCGCAGCAGCTCGTCGGTGAGCCCCTTGAACGTCTTGCCGACCATGACCAGGCCGCCCGGCTCGACGAACTCGCCCGCGGGATCGAGCGCACCGAGATGCAGATTCGACAGCCAGCCCTTCCGGCGACCCGACCCCCACTCGGCGGCCAGCACGACGAGGTCGAAGGTGAGCACGGGCTTGACCTTCACCCACGACTTGCCGCGCCGCCCGGCGGTGTACGGCGAATCGATCGCCTTCACGAGCACGCCCTCGTGTCCGGCTGCCAGCGCCTCGCGGGAGAGCTGCTCGGCTGCTTCGGCATCGGCGGTGATGACACCCGGCATCCGCCAGTCACCGGCGACCCGCTCGAGCTCGGCCAGCCGCACCGAGAGCGGCTCGTCGATGAGGTCGCGCCCGTCGACGTGCAGCACATCGAAGAACCACGGCCGCAGGGTGATCTCGCGCGAGACTTCGGCGCCGAACCGCGACATCGTCTGCTGGAACGGTCGCGGCCCTCCGTCTTCGTCGAGCGCGAGCGTCTCGCCGTCGAGGATGAGATCGGTGGCGGGCAGTGCGCGCACGATCTCGACGATCTCGGGCACCCGGTGGGTGATGTCGGCGAGGCTGCGGGTGTACACGCCGACCTCGTCGCCGTGCCGGTGCACCTGGATGCGCGCGCCGTCGAGCTTGTACTCCACCGACGCCTCACCGGTGATCTCCAGCGCCGCCGTGGGCGTGGCGGCGGTCGCCGCGAGCATCGGCATGACAGGGCGGCCGACCGCGAGTCCGACGCCGTCGAGGTCCTCCGCGGCTCCGGTGAGCGCGAGCAGGGCGGTCTCGCCGAGGTCGCCCGAGAGCATCGCCGCGCGACGCACGGATGCCGCCGCACGATCGGATGCTCGGGCGATGCCGTCGAGCAGCACGCCGCCGAGCGCGCCGGTGCGCAGCTCGCCGAGCATGGCGCGGGCGAGGAAGTCCCACTCGGCCGCCGTCGCGCGCCCGGCGAGATCGGCGAGCAGATCGAGTCGTGCGGTCGCGGATCCCGCACCGGATGCCGCGGCGAGAGCATCCAGCATCCGATCCACGTCGCCGATGGTCAGCGTCGCGGCATCGGCGTGCACGACGTCGAGGGACGTGAGCGTCCGCCAGCCGACGCCGAGCCTGCCCTGACGGGGAGCAGCGAGCAGCAGACCGACGAGCGGTCGGATCTCCACGGCATCCGCCTGCCGCAGCAGCCGCGCGAGGGCATCGATCTTCGCCAGGCGCGACGAGGTCGCCGCGACCTCCTCGGTCGCCTCGACGAGCTCCGACAGCATCATCCCGGCATTCTCGCACCGGCCTCCGACAGCCGGAACCGGATGCGACGGGTCAGCGGCCGTGGAACTCCGGCTTGCGCTTCTGCTGGAACGCGGCGAAGCCCTCGCGGTAGTCGTCGGTGTCGCAGAGCGCCGCCTGCGCGGCGTTCTCGATGTCGACGGCATCCCACAGCGCGAGACGCTCGTCGCGGATGCGGCGCACCAGCTCCTTGCTCGCCAGGAACGCCTTCGTCGCCCCGCGGGCGGCCGCGGCGGCGGCATCCTGCGTGGCCTGCACGACCTCGTCATCGGGGAAGGCCCGCGAGAAGAGCCCGGCGGTGACGGCCTCGGCGCCCGACATCAGCCGGCCGGTGTAGATGAGTTCGAGCGTGCGATGCGCGCCGAGCCGGTCGAGGAAGAGCGCGTGCCCGCCCGAGTCGAGCGTCGCGCCGAGCGCCGCGAACGGCGAGCCGATCTTCGCCGACTCCGCCACATAGACCACATCGGTCGCGATCAGCAGGCCGAGACCCACCCCGAGGCACGCGCCGTGCGCGACCGCGAAGGTCGGGGCGGGGAACTCCGACATGCGCCGCAGCAGCGGGGTGACGATCCCGCCCAGGTAGCCCATCACATCGTCGTCGCGCGGATCGACACCCGAGATATCGCGGCCAGCGCAGAACGCCCTGCCCTCACCCCGCAGCACCAGTGCCCGCACCCCGGCGCGCTCCGCCTCGTCGTAGGCGGCGTCGAGACCGTGCAGCGCCTGCTCGTCGAGCGCGTTCAGCTTCGACGGGGCGTTCAGGGTGATGTGCGCGACATCGTCGGCGATGTGCAGGTCGATCATGGCGGCTCCTTCGCGACGGCGGGCCCCTTCGACAGGCTCAGGGACCCGGGGGACGATCAGACGTCGTAGTCGACGACCAGTCTGTCGCTGGTGGGGTGCGATTGGCAGGTGAGCACGTAGCCGCGCTCGAGCTCGTCGGGTTCGAGCGCGTAGTTCTCGGTCATGGTGACGCTGCCCTCCACGACGCGCGCACGGCAGGTGCCGCACACGCCGCCCGAGCAGGCGAACGGCGCATCAGGCCGCACCCTCAAGGCCGCGTTCAGCACCGACTCGTGCGCGTCGACCGGGCTCTCGACCGTGGAGGAGACGCCGTCGAGGCTGATCTCGATCCGCACCGTCTTCTCGCCCTGGCGCACCTCGACGCGGCGCGGCCCGCGCTCGGCTGGGGCATCGCCGGTGGTGAACAGCTCGAAGCGCACGTGATCGCGCGGCACGCCGATGTCGGCCAGCACCTCGCGGCACAGGTCGACGAGCGCGAACGGGCCGCACAGGAACCACTCGTCCACCGTCGACGGCAGGATGAGCGTGTCGAGGATCGTGCGCAGCTTCTGCTCGTCGATGCGCCCCGACAGCAGCGGTGCGGTGCGCTGCTCGCGGGAGAGCACATGATGCAGCACGAGGCGGGTGGGGTAGCGGTCCTTCAGCTCGGCGAGGTCTTCGAGGAACATCACGTCGCTGGTCGACTTGTTCGTGTACAGCAGCGTGAATCGGGTCGTCGTCGAGGCGGCGAGCAGGTGATGCGCAAGGGACATCAGCGGGGTGATGCCGGAGCCGGCGGCGATGCCGACGACGTGCGCGCCGTCGAGTTCGGCCAGATCGGAGGTGAACGTGCCCTGCGGGCTCATCACGTCGATCTCGAAGCCGGGCTTCAGCTCGGTCTGCGCCCAGGTCGAGAACAGTCCGCCCTCATCGCGCTTCACCGCGACGCTGAGGCTGGTGCCGCCGGAGGTCACCGGGGCGGGCGGGCGGCACAGCGAGTACGAGCGGCGCACCTCGGCGCCGTCGAGGTGCACGCGCAGCGCCACGTACTGGCCCGGCTTGTAGTCGTAGGCGTGCGCGAGCGCCGCGGGCACGGCGAAGCTCACCTCGATCGCGTCGTCGGTGAGCGGGCGCACATCGGAGACGGTGAGGGAGTGGAAGCGTGCACGATGCCGGGTGCCGGGCGGGTCGGTCTCGAGCGGCTCAGCGGCGGATGCCGCGGCGGGCAGGCGGAACAGCGGCATCAGATCACCTTGAAATGGTCGAAGGGCTCGAGGCAGGCCCTGCACTCGTACAGCGCCTTGCACGAGGTGGAGCCGAAGCGCGACGCCTCGCGGGTGTCGAGCGAGCCGCAGCGCGGGCACCGGACGGCGAGCTGCACGCGGATCGGACCCTGACGATGGGCCGCGCGTCCGGACGGGGGCGCGATGCCGTACTGAGCGAGCTTGCGCTTGCCGTCCTCGCTCATCCAGTCGGTCGTCCAGGCGGGGGAGAGCACGAGCCGCACCTCGACGTCGCCGAACCCCTCGGCGGTGAGTGCCAGTACGACGTCGTCGCGGATGGCGTCCATGGCGGGGCATCCGCTGTAGGTCGGGGTGATGTCGACGGTGACGCGGCCCGCGGCATCCGTTCTGACATCGCGCAGCACACCGAGGTCGTCGATGGTGAGCACGGGGATCTCGGGGTCGGTCACGCGCGCCGCGACCTCGCGGGCGCGAGCCGCGAGGGCGGTGCTGTCGGTGGCGGTCATGAGGGTCACCAGACGGCTCCCGGATGCCGGCGGGCCAGCACCTGCATCTCGGCGAGCAGGTGACCGAACGGTGTGGAGTGCGCGCCGCGGCGGCCGCCGGCCGACGACGCCGCGACCGCGGGGACCTCCAGCTCGGCCTCGGCGAAGACCGCGTCGACGACGGCATCGAAGCCGGCGCGCAACGACGACGGGCGCACGGCGAC